>Ga0075122_10001188_pt1 | contig 18934 bp, 21 predicted proteins | sample AntAceMetag02UKB_FD_69790 | JGI IMG/M metagenome (GOLD analysis project Ga0075122, IMG submission 69790) | Saline lake microbial communities from Ace Lake, Antarctica - Antarctic Ace Lake Metagenome 02UKB | ecosystem: Environmental > Aquatic > Non-marine Saline and Alkaline > Saline | place...
CAAATTGGAAATTAATGCTACTCAACAAAAAATTTCTCAAATTTTAGGAGGTTCTTTAAAATGAGTATTGATGCGTTTAAAGAGAATATAAAACACATTAAAGAGATAATTAGAGAAATGTATGTATTTTCAAATCAATTAGCTTCTATTAATAAATTAGAATCTCAAAGCAGGGTTCCGATAGACTCTAAGGAAAAAAAACTTCTAATAAATGTTGTTAGTGCCCTCGCAGTTCAATTAAAAATTTTAAATAACTCTATTCCAAGTTTATTAAAAAATATTTATTTTTTAAAGGAATTACCCTCTACTACAAAAATAGAGAAAAAACCAAAAAAAGAAGATAAATTAGTTCAATTAAAATATAAACCCAGGGAAGATCAAGCAAAGATTGCAGTAACAGTTACAGATAAAGATAGAGAAGAATTTTTAGAAAATCTAAGCAAAAGTAACTTATCTATCTTTCAACTTAAAAAGAAATATGCTGTAGATCGACCGGTTCAGGCATTTAGTAGGCCCAACACTTATGCTAAGCTATCTAATAGGCTTTTTAGAGGAATTTCAACAAGATTATTACTAGATAAAAAATTAGAAAAATTAAACAAAAACTTAAGAAAAATGAATTCTCCTTTTGTTGTTGGAACTTATTTTTCAATGATTTTATTTACAGTTTTAATTACGTTCATAGTAAGTCTTTTTCTTTTTGTACTATTATTGTTTTATCATCTTAGTTTTGATTATACCCAAATGTTTACTTCAGTAGAAGAATCTCTTTTAATTAGAATTCCGCAAGTTATTTGGATTATTTTTGTGTTGCCAGCATTTATGGGATTACTAATGTGGTATTTTCCTTACACTGAAGCTCAAAGTATTGGAAAAAAAATTGATAGGGAGCTGCCTTTTGTTACTATACACATGTCTGCCATAGCTACTGCAGGTGTTGAGCCTACGAATATTTTTAGGATTATATTAAAGAATAAAGAATATAAATATGCCAATCAGGAATTTAGGAAGCTTATGAACTTAATAAATTTTCAGGGATATGATTTAGTAAGGGCTCTTAAAAAAACGGCAGTAAGTTCTTCATCTGTAAAACTTAGAGAGTTATTAGGGGGATTAGCTACAACAATTACTTCTGGGGGAGATATGCATACCTATTTAGATAAACATTCAGAGGAATTATTATTTGATTATAAACTAGAAAGAGAAAAATACACGAAGACCGCTGAAACGTTTATGGATATTTATATTAGCGTGGTTATTGCAGCACCAATGATAATGTTAATGTTGTTTGTAATCATGGGAAGTACTGCCATATCTATTGGGGGATTGAGCGCAAAAGTAATGGGAGTCCTGATTATTATATTAGTTGCAGGATTAAATCTCGGATTTTTAGTATTATTAAAATTAAAACAACCAGCATTTTAAAATGAAATCAAAAATATTTAGAAATATTGAAATTAATAAATCTCAAATAATTGGGTTAATAGTTGCACTTATAACTGCAATTTTAGCTTTTATTTTTTTAAGAGATAACCAGGTTTTCTATTTTATATTAGGGATAGCTTTTGTTATAGCTGGTCTTCCGTTTTTTATTGGATTGCTTATCGAGGGGGGGATGGAAAGAAAAAAAGAGCGAATGTTTCTAGAATTTGCAAGAGATTTAGTTGAAAATGTTAAGGCTGGAACTCCAATAAGTAAAAGTATTCTAAATATAAGAACTAAGGATTATAGTGTGCTTAATAGCTATGTTGACAAACTTGCTAACCAAATTGGGTTAGGAATTCCAATAAAAACTGCTCTGAATACTTTTGCGAGAGATTTAAGGAGTCCAACAATTACCCGTTCTGTAACGATTATTAGTGAATCAGAAAAGGCAGGTGGTAAAATTGAAGAAATTTTAGAATCTGTAGTTACTTCTGTTTCTCAAATTGGAAGATTAAAGAAAGAAAGAAGAGTTGCTATGTATAATCTGGCTGTTCAGGGATATATTATCTTTATGATATTTATTGTTATTATGATTGTTATGCAATATAGGGTTTTACCAATTGCAGCTCAATTAGGTGGTGATGATGGGGGACTTGTTGGTGATGGCGGAGCAGGATTACCAATAAATATTGCGGGAATTGGTGCTGGAGAAGCAATTTCTCCAGAAGAGTTATCTAGGCCATTCATTTATTTATTACTTGTCCAAGGATTTTTTGCCGGGCTGGTCATTGGTAAATTGTCTGAGGGGTCTATTAAAGCTGGATTAAAGCATTCATTTATATTGGTTGTTTTGGCTTTATTAGTATCTACTGGAGCTAGAGCTTTTATGGGTAGTGCTACTACAGTTGCTACCGGAGGGGCGGTTGGATAAAATGAATAAGATGGAAATTAAAAAAATAAGAGGAATTCGAGCACAAGGTCACATAGAAATGATTTTATCTATGGTTTTATTTATTGGTGCATTAATTTTTATTTTTATTTTTATAAATCCTTTTAGTAAAATTACTGACAATATTTCTATTATTGATGATGTTGAAGATATTATAATTGAAAATATAAGTATGAATATTGGGAAGTTGAGTGCTGTGGAGGATGTTAATGGGGTTGACTGTAGTACTATTGGAACAAATTATGGTATTAATTATATAGAGGTTCAAAATCCGGATAAAGTGAAAAAAGTTGATTTTTATTTTGCTAATTTTTTTAGTAGTGGAGGGTGTTCAGAACCTAGATATACATTGGGTGCGTTTACGAATGAAACTATTATTATCAATGAGTCTATTGGGAAATTAAAAATAGCTTATGATGCAGATTATTTATTATTAAAAAATTCATTGGGGTTGTCAAATGATTTTACATTTATTGTTAAAGATAATAATGGGGTGGAGGTAGCGGGATTAAGCCCAGGTATGAGGGCAATTCCTGCCGGTGTTGATGTAGAATCTAAAGAGATTCCTATTAAGGCTCTTAGGTTAGATGGTACATTTGAGGAGTTAATATTAAATATAAGGGCTTGGTAATTGTAATATGATTATTAGAAAAAGAAGTAATAGAAAAGGAATTGTAAGAATTATAGAGGCTTTCTTAGCGGTATTAATTGTAATGGGTGGAATTTTATTTATTATGGCAAAACAACAAGCTGTTCCAGATATTGGGGATGATGTTCATGAAAAGCAAAGGCAAGTGTTAGATATTATTGTTAATGATGATGGTTTAAGGGAGGAGATTGTTAAGATTGGGGGGGAAGAGAATGTTGCTGTGAATACTAAAATTGGTGAATTAGTTCCTCCTATTTGGAATTTTTCCACAAATATATGTGGATTAAGTGAGATATGTCCTAATCCTGTAAATATTTATGATAGAAATGTTTATTCAACAGAGGTTGTTGTGAGCTCAACATTAGATATTTATTCTCCTAAGAAGTTGAACTTTTTTGTTTGGATGAAGAGTTAAAAAGATTGAAAAAAATAATTCTAGATTAATCTAAATAATATAACTAAATGTAAATTTACTTCATATACCTTAGAATTATCATTTGCAACATATTGCTATTGCTTTAACATTATTATTTCCAGTATGACAAAACCAACCATTTCCTGAAGATCCGGTAGCTGTCCCAGGTCTTGAAATCCCTCTATCTACCCTAGTAAGTGGATTGGTTATATCCATGCATCCGCCACCAGTTACATTATATGGTGAAGGGCACTCTACGGTACTCTCTCCACCAGTAACTGTATCTTGATCTGTAACAGTTTGACAAATTATTGAAGCTTGTTCTAATAATCCAATTCTATCGGTTAAATATCCTAGGTAGGAGAATAAGTCTGTTTCGATTGTACCATCTGGACTACCCACCCTAACATTAGGTGAGTCATGCCAAACAGGATGAGCTGCACTATCCCAATTTTCCATACCCCAAGTAGTTAGATCAAATCCGATAACCAAACTAACACCCACCATAAAAATCATTATCGCACTCATTAAAAATAAATGCTTTTTCTTTATATTAATTGTTACCATCTTTTTTATTAATCTAAATAATATAACTAAGTTTAAATATGTTTTTATATAACTGTTTTTATGGTAAATTTTAAATTCTTACCTCATACTGCAGATATTAAATTCCAAGCTTTTGGCTTGGAATTGGAGGATTGTTTTAAAAATGCTAGCTATTCTGTAAAAGATATCATTTCTAAAGATAAAATTAAGAATATTGAGAAAAAGAAAATAAATGTTAAAGGGAAAGATTTTGAAAGTTTGTTGTATAATTTTTTAGAAGAATTTTTAGTTTTATTTGATAGTGAAGGATTTTTATTGGGAAAAGTGGAAAAAATAGAAATAGACAAGGATAAATTTAAATTAAAGGCGGATGTTTCAGGAGATAATGCAAAAAATTATGAAATTGAAAGTCATGTTAAGGCTATAACCTATAGCGAAATGTTTGTGAAAAAAGAGAACCATAAATGGATTTGTCAAGTAGTTGTAGATGTTTAATTTAAAATGAAAGGAATTATTGGAAAAATTGAAGGAATAATTGGGGAATTTAGAGTTATGAATAAATTTGTTAAATCAAATGAAAAAACTCCTTTAAAATATCTTTCAGAGATAGAGTTTATAGATGGGCTTAATGATAAAACATTAATACCCGAATCATTAAACCTTCCCCTATTAAATTATTGTTCTTTATTTTATAGACACCAAGCAAGCAGCAAAAGATTTCTTAGAAAACGAGAATTTTATTATACAGATACTCAAACTAAACTTACTGATTCTGTTATTAATTTTGATTGGTTAATAAGAGTATAAGATCAATAATATAGAATCCCATAAGAATTAATCTTATATACCCGAAGATATATGGATTACAATGGATTTTGATTTACAAACTATGCTTGATAATCTAGTTCTAGATAATAGGCTAGGAATATTAGATACCAAGAGTCCAATTGAACTAAAGGCCATTGAGTTTATAGATTTATTAAATAGCGGCAAGGCTTATGATTTTGAATTAAATGAAAAGCTACTAGGAGGAATTCCTTCTTATTATCACCTTCTAAAATATAAAGATATTAGCTTTTTAGGTCAAAGCAGTGTTCGTATTTCTGATATGTAAATTTTGACTTTAAACAGTTATTTTATAAATTCTAAATTATTGATAAAAATATGACTTTTGAATTAAAAAAAATATCTGATGTTGAATGGGAAATTCCTAAAACTGGAGATATGAATGTTCCTGGAAGGATTTTTGCTAGCGAGAAGCTTCTTAAAGATATTCAAAAAGATGATAGTTTGATTCAGGTTAAGAATGTTGCAATGTTGCCTGGAATTTTAAAGGCAAGTATGGCATTAATGGATGCTCACCAAGGATATGGGTTTAGTATTGGGGGTGTTGCTGGTTTTGATGTTGATAAGGGTGTTATTAGTCCGGGGGGTGTTGGCTATGATATTAATTGTTCAGTAAGATTATTGAAAACTAATTTAACTGTTAAAGATTTGGAAAAAGCTAAAGGAGGGGTGAAAGAAATTATGCACTCTCTTTTTAGAAGTGTTCCTTCGGGTGTGGGGAGGGGTGGAAAATTAAAGTTAGATAGGTCTGAGTTGAATGAGGTTTTGAAAGGTGGAACTCAATGGGCTGTTAGAAAAGGTTATGGTGTTGAAAATGATTGGAAACATACTGAGGATAATGGAAAATTAGTTGGAAATCCTGATGATGTTAGTCAAAAAGCTAAAGGTCGAGGAATGGGGCAGTTGGGTAGCTTAGGTGCTGGAAATCATTTTTTAGAGTTGGGAGTTGTTGATGAAGTTTTTGATAAGGATATTGCTAAAGTTTTCGGATTGAAAAAAGGACAGATAACTATTATGATTCATTGTGGTTCACGGGGTTTAGGGCATCAAGTTGCTTCAGATTATATTAAATTAATGGATGATGAGTATGGACATCCTGAACAAGATAGAGAATTAGTTAATGCCCCAATTAAATCTGAGTTAGGTAAAAAATATTTGAGTGCTATGAATTGCGCTGCAAATTTTGCTTTTGCGAATAAGCAAGTTATCACCCATTGGGTGAGGGAAGATTTGAAACATTATTTTCCAAAGATTAAGATTGATGTTGTATATGATATTTGTCATAATATTGCTAAATTTGAAAAGCATAAAATTAATGGAAAAATGAAAGAAATTTTGATTATGAGAAAAGGAGCTACTCGTTCGTTTGGTCCTGGAAGAAAAGAGATTCCTGAAGATTATAGAAAAGTTGGGCAGCCGGTTTTACTTCCTGGAAGTATGGGAACTGCGAGTTATGTTTTAGTTGGAACAAAAAAAGCAGAAGAGGTTTCGTTTGGTTCAACTGCTCATGGAGCGGGGAGAGTCAAAAGTAGAACTGAGGCAAGAAAAACGATTAGGGCTGAAAATGTGCAAAAAAAATTATTAGAAAAAGGAATTATTTTAGAGGCTGGAAGTTTTAAGGGAATTAGTGAAGAGGCTCCAGAGGTTTACAAAGATATTGATGAAGTTGTTAGAGTTAGTCATGAGGCTGGTATTGGAAATTTAGTTGTTAAGTTAAAACCTCTCGGGGTTGTTAAAGGATAGGATTTATATATTATCAATTAATAATAATTATATGAAAAAGGAGTTGGTATTGAGTCTATTAGGATTATTTTTATTAATTGGAATTGTTAGTGCTGCAGGTTGTTTAGAAATTGAAGGACGATCTGCAACAATTTGTGATGGAAGTTCAACTAATGTAAATCTGAATCCCGATCATTTATTGTTTTGTGAATATGGTGAGGGATTTTCAAGTTGGGTTAATATAACCAGAACCTATCCTGTAGTTCCTTCATACACCTTAAATCCCCTTCAACTTACAGAAAATGTAGATGGCGACGGAGGATCGATAAATCCTTGTTGTCCTGTGAGTTCTGCATATGATTCCGGAGAGTGTACTGATTCTGTTATTAATTTCTGTTGGAATTATACTACTTCAGACGCATGTACCCAAAATGTGGTTGTTGGGACTGCAGAAAAGAGTTTTAAAGATTCGCTTGGGGATAAATATGATGGATTTTGTGCTAACCCAAAAGTTTCTGATGATTGGGATGAAGATGGCATAACTTGTTTTAATGAAACTGATTATTGTAAATGTATTTGGATACCTACTGCTCCTGAAGGAAAACAATGTCAGCATAGCTCTTTTACTAAAAAAGTTTGCGATGATGGCTCTATTACAGATATTAGTAATTGCCAATACGAAATTGACAAATGGGATGAAAGTGGATGTGAATCTGGAGGGTATATTAAAGGAAGTTGGAAGGCTACATGGATTGGCACCGGCACTGCTCCTGCAACTTGTCAAAATATTGATAATGATGAAATACCTTGTGATGTAGTTACCAAACTAGGTTTCTTTAGTTGGTTTAATGTTATTTTTGTTATTTTTGGAATTGCAGGGATGTATTTCTTAAAAAAGAATTAATTATAGATTTGATAATGTTTATAAAGATATTTTAATTTAAATGATTAAGAAAATGAGGTTGAAGATATTAGTTTTAACTGTTGGGATATTAATATCATTAACTTTGGTTCTTGCTGGTTTTCAGTTGGGCACATATAATTTTGAAAAAATATATGGTGGAGGGGATGTCTTAAGGGGGAGTATTTCAATTGGGTTTACAGATGCTTTAGGAAATAAATTATTGAGTGCGTTTAATAGTAGCATAACCCTAAAGGAATTTTTAGATGCAAATAATGCGGTTTATAGTTGTGAGGGGGGATGTGATCCTGATTATTCTCTTTCTAATCCTAAACCTACTCAAACAATTTCATTAAATAAAAGTGAGGAAAAAATAATTGGGTTAAAATTAACCGGACAAGTGAATGATATCAAAGATTTTTCTTTTAATGTTTCTTCTAATGCGGATAAATCTTGTGAGCCCCCATTAGAAGTTAATTTACTAAATGATGAGTATATAGAATTAGTTTTTGAAGATCCTTCTGATGATTTTACCTGTTTAGCTTATGATACTTATGGATGTTTTGACGTAAATGAGGCAGTAGATTCAAGTACAAAAATAATTGACGCAAGTTATTGCGGGAAAATAATGGTTCCTGTTGCTAGAGAATATAAGGTTGGTGCAACTGTTACAAAAATTAGTGGAAGTGATAATGCTACATTTACTTTTGTGGTTTTAGGAGAAGATACAAATGATAATTGTGAAGTTTCTACCAATGAAACTGGAACCTCAACTATTAGTTGTATTGTTGAATTAGAATTAGAAGAGGATGGTGAGGTTGATGTTTGTTTAAGTATTGATGATTCAGATAAAAATTATAATATAAGATTTGAAGAAAATAATCCTTGTGGGTATATCGAATTAGGGGCTACGAAGATAAATAGAGATTTTGATATATTTATTCGTCCAGGTAAATATGCTGAAGTAGGAGACTTTGTATTTGATAAAGATTTCACTGGAATAAATTTAACAACTGAAATTAAAAATTATATTGCTTCGAAGTATAATTATAATTGTACTCCTGAATGCATTATCCCAATTAGTTTTAAAGCAGGAATTAAACAGGATGTAGTTGTTTCTAATTTAAATTTACAATATTTTGCAGACCTAAAGGCAGAGGAATCTGAATTAATTTATCAATTAAATAAACCTAATCCAATGATAACTCTTCCTTCAAAAACTTTAGATATTAGTAAGGCTGGGCTTATTGTGCCTTCAGTAATTGGGAATCATTCATTTATTTTAAAACTAGATGGTACTGCTATTCTTACAAATACAATTACCGTTAAAGCATTACCCACAGTACAATCGGTTATTCCCTCTAAAGTTCCTGCATTACTAGATAATACATTTATAGCAATCTATGATGAGTCTTTTGGAAATTTTACAGGACTTTCTTTTAGTTGGGATTTTGGAGACGGAACTACGGGAACCTCTATAGACAATAGAATAAAACATAAGTATAGTATTGAGGGAAGTTATAATCTAAAAGTAACTATGAAAAGTAATTTTGGAGAATCTATTAAAACCATTCAGGTAAATGTTACTTCTCCAAAGGATTCTATATTGCCCTTAATAGAGGATTATAATTCTTGGTTAAATACTCTTGAACCCGAATTAAAAAAATTGCCTTCATGGATTAAAGCCGAAGTTGAAAAAACTGTTAATGTGGCGAGTTTGAAAATTGAAATACAAAAACAAGCTGATGCTTTTCCGTTAGTTAAAGTTGATCAAGGTTACCTTGAAATTATGAGGAATCTTATAAATTTAACAGTTCCAAAATCTTTAGAAAAAGTAAGTGTGATTAAACAGCCTTCAAAGGTATTTCCAAATCCAAATCAACTAAATATGAATGCTCTAAGTTCATTTGGCGCAGGAGATTATACTGGTAGCGCAAGAGATTATGCGGCGTCAGTTAATGGATGGATACGAGAAAATTTAGAAATTAGTTTAGATGCAGAAGAGTATTATTTTAATTATCCAGATAGAAATGAAATAATTTTTTCGAGTTATAAAATTATTTTAACACCCAAAACAACTACCAGTAATATTTATTTTTCAATTAGCGGAACAAAAGACGAAATAGCAACGAAAGAAGATTATTCTTTAAAATCTTCTGGGGGTAATGTTGGTTTTGAAATTACGGGATTAACTGAAGCTAAAACTATTGAATTTTTACATCCAGATGAATTAGAAATTGGTGATTTTCCTTTTTATTTATCTCCAAAGACTAGCGAATTGGATTTAAATATAATCTCAGGAAATATAATTTGCAATCAAAATAAAATTTGCGAAGAAGATAGGGGGGAGAATTATAATAACTGTAGAATTGATTGTAAGCCGGTTGGATGGACTACATTACTTATTTTATTATTGCTAATGGGGGCATTGGTTGTTTATATTGTTTTACAAGAATGGTATAAGAGACATTATGAAACTCAATTGTTTAGTGATAGAAACCAATTATATAATTTAATTAATTTTATGAACAATGCACTCAATCAGGGCGTTACTGGTAAAGAAATTATTGGTAAGTTAGGACAAATGGGATGGAATAAAGAAAGGTTAATTTATGCTTGGAAAAAATTAAATGGACAAAGAACAGGCATGTGGGAAATTCCAGTTTTCAAATGGATTGAAAAGAAAAAGGTTAGACAAGAACTTCGAAAAAGACAAGGTATGGGGAATCAAACAGTTCCTCCAAAACCTATGGGAAAACCTCCTGCAAGGGGTATTGAGAGAAGACAGAGAAGACCAAGGGTTTAAAGAATATGCTAGAACACAGAAAGCTTAATAAATAAAATAAATTTCTACTTGTTATAATGAAAATACTTAAAAATTTTGCAAAGAGGATGTTCTCTCTTTTTTTTAGAAAGAAAAAGGAGATTAGTTTAGGTTTCTATGGTCCTCCAAATGCAGGTAAGACTAGTTTGGCAAATAAAATTTGTAAAGACTGGACAGGAGAAGATTTAGGAACTGTAAGTAATATCCCCCATGAAACTAGAAATGTTCAGTTTAAAGAAGAAGTTGAAATCAAATATAAAGAAAAATCTTTGAAATTTAAATTAGTAGATACCCCCGGAATTGCTACTAAAGTAGATTATGAGGATTTTATGAAGAAGAGGATGAAGATGAATAAGAAAGAAGCTCAAAAACGAGCTAAGGAAGCTACTAAAGGAATAATTGAATCTATTCAATGGTTAGATGATATGGATGCTGTTATTGTTGTTGTGGATGCTTCAATTAATCCATATTCTCAAGTTAATGTAACCATTGTGGGAAATTTAGTTGCAAGAAAAATTCCAGTATTAATTGTTGCAAATAAAATTGATTTAAAAAAGGCAGACGTAAAAAAAGTTGAAGCTGCATTTCCCGAATATGATGTTGTGGGAATATCTGCTAAAAGTGGAAAGAACATAAATGAATTTTATGAATCAGTATTTAAATTAGCTAAGAAGGCATGATTAAACAAACATTTAAAAATAAAAAAGCATACTATAACATATATAATAGAGGATAATAAAAAGAGGATAACATGGCAAAGAAAAAAAATAAAAAAGCAGGTTCTAATGGATTAACCTTACAGTTTATGCCATTTAGTGAAATAGCAAAACTAAATAGCTTAGATAGAATTAAAAAATTATTAAAAATAATTCTTAATAATAAGGTAGTTGTTTTACAAGGACGATTGAAAGCTGATGAAGAAACAAGATTGATTGAGGACACTATGATTATGGTTGGAAATATAAGTGGATTTAAAGGAGTTGAACTAGCTGTTATTTCTCAAGATGCTGGAGAAATTGGAAAATTCCAAAAATTAAAATTTGGATTGGCAAAAGCACTTACTGGTGCTCATAATTCTTTAACAATTATTGGGCCTGCTACCATTATTAAAGAGATGAAAAAAGATCCGAAGAAGTTAGAGATGATGATTCGGTAGTTTTAAGAGAGTAATAAAATTTTTTAGAAGGAATATTTATAAAGTAGATTTATCTTTAGTGAATGTAAAAAATGGTGCAGAAGAAATTAGCTTTCGTTTTTAGTTTAGTATTAATAATGATTTTTAGTTTGGGGGTTGTTAGTGCCACTATAAATAGAGATTGTGGGGGTAAATTAGAAAACGCGTTGTTTAAAGTTTCTGGAACAACTAATGCTCATGCTGAACTTTTTAGTGAAACTAATTATGATTATTATGTTTGTTTTGATGAATATGAAGGAACAAACATAAGTAATGGAACAATAACTTATGCTAGATTATCTGGACCAAGTAATGCACATATTGCCAATGCCTTAGATACTAATTATTTAACATTACTTCAACATGCAGATGATGCAAATTGTAGTATTGCTAGTCAAGCAGAGTGTGATGATGCTGGAAAGACAGTAGTTGCTTCAGTAAGTGGATTGAGTAATGCTCATGTAGGAGAGAATATTACTTATTCTCAAGGTAAAATTTGTTGTAAAAATACGTGTACAATAACTGAACCTGATGGAGAAGTAACTTGTGGTGATGGGCTTGATAATGATTGTAATGGTTTTGCTGATTGTGCAGATCCTAATTGTGCGGCTAACAATGAGACTTGTTTAGCTCCTTGTGTTTTAAATGATGGAAATTGGAGTACTTTTTGGATGAATTCAAGCCAGGATGAAACAAGCACTGCGGAAGAAGGAGATTCGGTAAGATTAATTGTAGATTATGATTCTCTTGATTCATCAAGTTGTACAGGAAAGGAAGTTCAGTTTAAAATTCTTGAAACAGATTGTGTTGATACACTTTTATTTGGAGAGGTTTGTACTTACGATGATGTTGTTGTTACTCAACCTTCTAAATTTGAATTATCTACAATAAGGATTAATCCTTCAGGAGGTAATTGGATTGCTGAATGGCATGATGATATTGGAGGAATTACAAGTAATTCTGAATATGTTTTTACTGCTTGCTTAGTGACCAATACTTCAAATTGTATTAATTCTGATGTTAATGATTTTATAGTTACTCCCCATTGTGGAAATGGTGTTTGTGATGTGAGTAAAGGGGAAACAACTGCTAATTGCGTAGAAGATTGTCCTCCAAGTGCTACGTGTACTACTTCAACTTGTCCTACTACTACAACTTATACCTGCCTTTCTGGAGAAATTTCACGAGAATCCATAAATACTCAATATTGTACTCCTCCAGATGGTCCTTGTCTGGATTCTATAACTAATAATGATAATACTTGCGGGGTAGGTAATTATGAAAATGAACCTAGATGTGTAGCAAATTTAAATCGATGTGTTGAATGTACTGTAGCTACGCAAACAGATGATTGTGCAAGTAATCTTTGTTCTGATAATGTTTGTGTCGAATGTAAAGACAAGGGAGATTGTACTGATGATGGTAATGATTGTACTACTAAAACGTGTAATACTGGTACTGGCTTGTGTGAATATCCTTCTGTTCCAGATGGTGACCCTTGTGAAGGCAATCTTGGAAGTTGCTCATCAGGTGTTTGTAATTTAGATATTTATTGGGCAGATATGCGAGGAAATTATATGACTGATGCCAAAGCAGAAGTAGGGGACAGTCTTCTTATGATCTATGAACAACCGGGAGCATACGTTCCATTAACTTATGATGTTTATGAATTAGATCCATATCCACTTCAAGATGATGAACTTGGGATAGGTATTGAATCATTTGATTTTAATGGTAATACTTCTAGTATTTGGAAAATTACTCGAGACGATTTTAATTCTGCAAATGATGCGTTAGAACTACTTAATGGCCATGAAGAATTTCAGTTTAGAATTGATGAGGCGAATAAAAAGAGTAATGAATTAAAAGTTTCAGAATCCATATTCAATACACCTCCAATCGCAATAATAGATAATCCTACCGATTGCCTTGCATATACTCTTAACTATAAGGTAGATAACCATACTGAAGATATTACATTTAGTCAATCAAGTTATGATGTTGATGATGATATTAAAGTTCAATGGATATTTGGAGATGGACAAGAAAGTGCTTGGCAGGAAAATTGCTTAACGACTGAAAATTGTGGTTCTGTAATGCATAATTATAGTACTCCTGGAACTAAAGGGGTTGTCTTAATTGCTCGAGAAATGGATGTAAGTAGGGGGCAATGGGGTTGGGATTCAAGGAATATACTTGTTTATGGAGAAGGATTACAAGTATTCTCAATTATTGGTAGTCCTTTTGTAAGAGGAAGATTTGTTAAATTAAATGCTAGTAATAGTAAAGTTGTTAATTGTACAAGTGGGTCTAAACCAGGGGATGAATGGAAGCTGGTAAAAGATGATTGTTCAACAGAAGATCACCCATTATGGTGTTATGAATTTCCTAAACCTGGTGAACTCGGAGCTGATTATGATTTTCTTCTTAGATGGACTTTAGATGAAAATGATCCAGATAAAAAGAAGGTTATTAATGGATCATGGTCTTCAGATTATGATGATGTTGTTGAGTTTACTAACCTATTCCCGGACTTAGGGGTTCATACTGTTAAACTAGAAGTAGGATATATTAAACTCTAAGGGATTAACGATGAAGATAATTTCAATATTTTTTATTTTAATATTAACAAGTTTGTTTTTAGTTGGAGGAGTTAGTGCGCAAGAAGATGATGTTTTATGGGATGAAAGTTCAATTAATATTTTGTTGCCAGAAGAAAAATTAGCACTTCCAATAATTGATGATGAAACTATTATTGACTGGGAAATGGTTGGAATTGTTGTTGGAATTGTAATTCTTTTAGTTGTGGGTTATAAAATAAAGGGTAAGAAAAGAAAAGTTAAGAGGAAAAATAAAAAATGAAAAAAGAATTGTATTTCGGATTTATTTTATTAGTTTTATTTAGTCTTAGTTTTAATTTAGTAATTGCAGATGAATGGGATGATTTTTTAGCAGATGATGGAAGTGGAGATGTGGTAGATGATGGAAGTGGAGATGTGGTAGACGTGGTAGATAATGAGGGCGTGGTAGATGATGAAGTTGATGATGAACCTTCAACAGATTCTCAAACAACAACTCAACCGCCTAGTTCAAATCAGGATTATAAATTTAGCTTTAAAGATTATGAAATTACTTGGAAGTTCTATGTGGCACTTGTCTTGGGATTAATAGTAATTGGCATTATTGCTTTTTTAGTTATTTCTCTTAGAAAAAAAATATAAACTACTGAGGGTAATAACCTTTAAATAGTTATTAAGGCTCTTTTAGATTATTATGAAAAGAAGTGAAAGGAGGTTAAAATAAATGAAAAAAATATTTTTATTTTTAATAATATCAATTGTTGCAACTTTAGCAATTGTTTCTGCGGGCTTATTTAATGTAGGTTCTGCGATAACTAGAAATGTTGCTTTTGGAAAACCAATAGCAGAAACTAATAATATCCTTTGTACAGATAAAGATGGAGGGGTTTATCCTGAAGTCCCAAATTATGTTTTAGGTCGTAAAAAAGAAACAAGTAGTGCAAAAACACTTAGAGATTTATGTTCTGGAAAATCAGAAAGAATAACAACTTCTGATGGGAAAAAAATTAAAGTTTGGCCTAAGATAAAGGAAGGCTACTGCGATCCAGCTACTGGAATAGTAAGTGTTATTGAGTTAGATAAAACTAGTGTTGATAAGGATAGCGTTGTTCTTGGAGATGGATATTGTGTTTATACTAAAATTACTGGATATAATCGAAAGATAGCAAAATGGGTCTCTACTTTAGGTTCACCAACTTGCAATGAGCTTGCAGATGGCAAAGTTTATGCAAATGATATTGTAAATACTCCTAGTTGTAGTGATAGCGTAACTTTTGTAAGTTATAGTTGTGATGATACTACTGGGGAATTTGTAACCGGTACTGAAAATTGTACTTTATCATACGGAGAATATGGAAAATGTACTCCTAATGGTTGCGTTGGCTCTTGTATTGATACAGATGAAGCTAATAACAAAAATTTTGGAGGAAAAGTTACCGCAGATGGTGAAGAAAAAAAAGATACTTGTAACGCAGATAATACTCACATTCAACAATGAGAATGTGTAAAGGGTGTTGCAAAAGAAGTCAAAGAAGGAAGTTCTAGGTGGGTGTCTTGTGGTGCGAATAGAGAATGTAAGACAAATCCTATAGGCCTTTCTTATTGTATAAATAGTTTTGGTACAAAACAAGAAACTACAGAGGCTCAATCAGATATTACTGTGTTAACTAGAAAAGTAGATAACTTGGAATCTAATGTAGGTACTGCCTCAATTACAGGAAATGTACTTTGGAGTTATGTTGAAGCCTTATTAGCTCGTACAACTGCATTAGAAACTGAATTATGTACTCTCAAACCAGCTTCGAGTTTTTGTTCTACACCAGCTTGTGTTGGAACTGGAAGTCAAGCGATTTGTGATTCTTATGATACAGGGATTAGTGGAGAGTGTCCAAATGCCGCATCTATGATAACGGGAACGTTTAGTGATGTTGATGTTGGAAAAATATGTTGTTCTACTGGCTGTATTGCTTAATCTTTCTTTTTATTTTTTTATTTTTTTTTATTTTTAAAGTATTAGTGGAGCTTACAAATATTTATATATCTCTCCGGCATAGCTATGCTATGCCCAATGGCATTCCATTATTTTCTATTAATGATGGATAAGTAACTAAAATAACAAAATGCCAATGTCAAGTTCAAATATACTATTAAATAAAATAAAAATAACCTATATTTAACCATGCCACACCAATGCACACACTGCTCAAAGATATATCCTGATGCAGCTGAAGAGATATTAAAGGGATGTAGTTGTGGTTCTAAATTCTTTTATTATATAAGGCAAGAAAAAGTTGATTCTTTGAAAGAAATTGAAGAAAGGATGATTGAGTTGCCTAAAGAAGAAAAGGCCCAAATTGAGAAGGATATACGAGAAATGACAGGTATGGAGAATGAACCTGATACTCCTGTGATTCTTGATTTAGAATCAGTTAAGGTTGTTGGAGAAGGTAAGTTTGAGATTGATGTTGTTAATTTATTTAAAAAAGAGAGACCTTTAATCTATAATCTTGAAGAAGGTAAATATATAATTGATATTGCTGCATCAATGAAGGCAAAAACTGATGCCCTTAATAAAACACTTAAGAATCCTGATTTTTTAGGAAGTGATAAGAAAGAGGAAGTAGAAGGGAAAGATAGTGAGAATTAATTTCTGCATAATGGATAATAATGAATAGTAACGAATAATAATGAATGATCAAAATTTAGATATTGTTTGTTTTTTTGTTTGTTCTGCTAAAGATGAATCTTTATTGATAATCATTTTTATTGAAGATTTTTTGTTTAAAGTTTGTAAAAGCCCCATAATGTCCTTATTATCTAATTGCTTTTTCATTAATGACTTAATTTCTTCTGGAATGAAAATTTGTATGAAATAATCCAAGAATGCTATAGTGTCTTGGGGTTGATAATTTTTTAAAGTCTTAAAGTGAACCCCAATAGATTTATAAAATTTTTTAGAAATTTCTTCTAAGTAAGAATCTCCAGATGATAGGAAATATATTTTGTGCCCCTTTTCTGTTAATCGGGTATAATAATTATATTCTGCTCTTAAATAAAATAATGGTTTCCATTCATGACTAATTTGGTAACAAACTTTTTCATTTTTCTTTTTGAATAATTCTGTTTTCATAAAATAATAAAGATATTTCTCTGCATCAAATATAGTTTCAAAATTAAGAATGGTTATGTCTTCATTTGATTTTGATTCTTTTAAACCTGCAACAGAATGAAGTTTTTGTTTTGCATAATAGTTTGTTTCCACAATATCTGTAAAAGATTGTAATTTCTTTATCCAATCTATATTTATTTCATATTGTTTATCTTTTTGCATTAAGGCCTTTTTCTCAACTAATTCCTTTACTGTTTTGTATACTGATTGATATGTTGATGAGTATGAATATTGTTTTTTTATTCGATTATATATTTGTTTTAGGGTTAACGGCCATTCATAAGTCAATAAAGTAATTACTGCGTCTTTTGAATTCTTGGGTTTACTTGAGGGTTCTGGTACAATGATATTAAATGCCATTCATCGAAGAGGTTTATATATATTATAAACTTTTTGGTTTATTTTTTATTAAACCAATGGTTAATAAGATTTTTTTGATAAATATATTTTACAAGGTGAAAAAGGGGTAAAAAAATGGTGAAAAAAGATAAATTTCAAGGATTGACTAAAGTTTGTAATGAGATCATAAGAGTCTCAAAAGAACATTCTTATTTATGGGATGATGAAGGTATTTGGGGAGATAATAAGTGGAAAATATTGTATTTGGCACATGGATTTATTGCACAAGATGAGACTTTTCATATTTATGTAAAAAAAGATGAAAATAAATTTAGATTTTATGGGAAAAATTTTTGTACTTGGGATGAGAAAGAAGGTCTTGGAGCAAAAGATGCTGCATCGAGAATAAGAAATCGGTTTAGTAATTTTAATATGAGTACAGAAGAAATAAGAAATGATTTTTATGATTCTTTAAAAAAACCACTTGGAAGTTATATAGCAAATAAATCTTTAGAAAAATATCTAAACAAAAAATGAGGTTTCCATTTCACAAATATGAGGAAGTTCCATTAAATCGAAGGAACACGTTGCAGATTTTCATTACAAATAATTGTAATCTTAAATGTAAGGGTTGTTTTGCTAGAAAAGTTATGGGAGATAGTCATGAAAATATGTCTCTTGAAGAATATAAAGTAACAGTTATAAAATTTTTAGATAAAGGTGGAAAACAAATCAATTTACTTGGAGGAGAACCATTATTACATCCTAAGTTGAGAGAGATTTTGGATTTTAATAGAGAAAATGAAATTAAAACTACAATCTATACTAATGGTTATTTTTTAGATAAATATTCTAAAGAAGATTTTGAAGGAATTAAATTAAGAATATCTATATGTTCCAGTGATATGCAAGGAAAAGAAATTAAAAAACTTCCAATAACCGATATTCCATTTGATGCTAATTTCATGATTTCTAAGCAGACTACTCTAAAAGATTTACTAGATTGTGTAAAACATATTGAAGAAAATCATAATTCTAAGGTGTTCTTTATATTTAGTATGAGGGAATTAGATAATCCTAGACAAGAATTCTTTGATGATACTGAGAATACTCCTTCAGTTATTGAATATAAAGAGTTAGTTCATAAATTTTTAGAAGCATATGGGGGAGATTTAGATATCCATATTTCTAAAAGAGGGGTTTTTGAAAGTACAACCACATTGCCAGATACAAAATGTAGATTTGCTAATTATTTTATTGGTGGTAAAATAATTCAATGTCCGTATGATGTTGTTAATCTTAAATTTCAAAAGGATTATGAATTCAATTGTAGAAATTGTCAACATAACAATACTTGCTTAATGAGTAAAATTGTTTTAAAAAGGAGGTTGAAAAA
>Ga0075122_10001192_pt1 | contig 18870 bp, 35 predicted proteins | sample AntAceMetag02UKB_FD_69790 | JGI IMG/M metagenome (GOLD analysis project Ga0075122, IMG submission 69790) | Saline lake microbial communities from Ace Lake, Antarctica - Antarctic Ace Lake Metagenome 02UKB | ecosystem: Environmental > Aquatic > Non-marine Saline and Alkaline > Saline | place...
GCCGTAAAAGGTGTGTTGTTGGTTAGCTTGCTTTTCTTTTTAATTGCGGGCTTTACCTATGCCTGTATGTATCTGTTCCCAGCCTATGCTGAGCCTGTAGCGGCTATTACCCTGCTTTTGTGTTTTGGTGTGGGTATAGGTTTAGCTGCTTTTGCCCCCATTAAGTAGGAGTGCTAACCGCCATGACGCCCGTGGAGGCGTGACCGAACGAGAGAGAGGATGGAACGATGAGAACCTATGAATGGGAAGTGGCAATTGACGAGCGCGACGCCGCCCTTCGGGAGAGGGACGAAGCCGATAAAGCCAAGGCTGCCCACCACGCACTGACAGGAGAGTAAGATGCCAGAAAGAGAGTAAGATGCCAGAAAGAGAATTACTGTTCTCAGTCACCAAAAAAGACTTCGATATACAGACATTCCGAGGTAGTGGGGCAGGCGGTCAGCATAGAAATAAGACTGACTCTGCCGTTAGGATAGTCCATAGGGAGTCAGGTGCTAGGGGAGAGGCGAGTGAGCGTAGAAGTCAAGTACAAAATAAGAAGGAGGCTTTTAGGCGTTTAATAGCTTCAGGGAAGTTTCAGGCTTGGCATAAGATGAAATGTGGCGAGGCTCTCATAGGTAAACAGGCAATTGAAAAGGCTGTAGACGCTGCTATGAGAGATAGCCTTATAAAAACAGAGATGTTTATAGAGGGTAAGTGGATAGAGGTATAAACAAGTAATGATAAGGAGGTTCGATATGCAAGAAAGCAGTTTTGTTGAGAAAGATTGGGAGTGCTCAGGTCTTCGTTGTGTTGTTCTGGCAAATGTAGGAGGGATGGGGCATAGGTGTGGTTATGTTGCTGTGCCTCCCAGCCACCCGCTCTACCAAAAAGAATATTCTGAAGACACTAGGTTAGGTTTCCCAGACGAACTTATTGATGTGCATGGAGGTGTAACCTTTTCTGACACAAAGCTAAACACAGAGATTCCTTGTGTTGGAGATATGTGGTGGTTTGGTTATGATTGTATGCATGGGGGTGATTCTCCTTTTATTCAAGATCTTGATTATTGTGTAGCAGAGTGCGAATCCATGGCTAGTCAGCTCTCTGCTTTAGACAAGGACGGGGATGTGGAATAGTGCACATTAAACAACGTAGTGATAATGTGTGGGAGGTGTTCGCTAAGGACAATAAGGTAGGTAAGATATCTAAGAAACGAGTTACAGTCACTAGGGAGTACTCTATCCATAAAGGCAACTTTAAAGGACAGGTGCTTAGCAGTGTTAAACACTCTTGCGATGTACTTACTGGAACCTTGTATGGCGATAATGACTATAAGTGTATACTATGTATAGGTAAAGTAGATCTTCCTAGGTGTCTAGATGAAGTATCAAAAGATTTGGTGGGCTTTAAAAAGAAGGGTAAATAGGTATGAGGACACCCAGAGTTAGAGTTCATAGACCAAAGGTAGGATCGGATAGAGACATCCACGCTAAGAAAGAGGGAGCCAAAAGCTTGTTTTCTCCCACTTGCGGAGAGTGTAAGTACTGTGGGATGCTATTTGGCTATCGGTATGCTGGCTATGTGTGCGCCTTGCTGCGTACATTAGATGGGCAATATGCTGGACGGCTTGGTATGGAGAGAAGGGCTGATGGGCAAATTTGGGATGTTATGCCTGATAATATTGTGCTTGAAAATTGCCCCCTAGCCGATGGTAAAGTGGTTTTCTACAAATGGGCATTGACTGGTAAGGATTCCAAAAACTCTATTGAGGTTAGGGAGTGGGGGGATTGTTCGGACAAGCCAAGGTGCTCACGCTGCGATCATTTAATAGGTGTGCCAGAAAAAGAGTACGCAGATGGTATGGCTTGTAATTTTAAGGGATTGTTAGGTTGCCCTAGGAAGGAGCAGTACGTCTCCTCCTCTCAGTGGGATTCTGACACAGCCCTAAAAGATTGTCCTTTGTCAGGCAATGCAATCCTCACGGTGAGGTGGTGAAGGATGCCTTGTAAATGCAAAAAAGGCAAGCTTACTAGGTACACCGTTCATCTGGGGGATGCCACTAGCAAAAAAGTGTACATAACTAAGTTTGGTGCTAGGGCCAGTCTCCCCGATTTGATTAGCTCTGTTAAGTTTATGCTAGGGAGGTATAAGGTACCAGCTTCCCCCTCTGTAGAGGAGTACAAGACCCTGCATAATTTAAAAACAGTTGAGGTACAACTAAGTGCAGAAACGCAAAGCTGTACTCACTTACACATCGAGAAAGAATAGGACACCGTGGAAGGCAAACTAAGCAAACCAATAACAGACCTATTTAATGCGGAGTCCCAGTTAGCAATCGCTTCCTGGACCATCAAGATCCTCAGGGAGAGGGAGAAGGACCCTGTTAAGGTCCAGAATCTGCGCTATGTAGAGAGCTGTGTAGCACAATCTGCAGCGTATATGGCTGCTTTGAGGGCTAAAGTATCTGCTCTTCCTAAGAAACACCAAAAAGCGTTCGCCGTCTTCACAGAAAAAGAGTTATCTGACGGTCTTATCGAAGCTACTCAGTTAGCGTTGGAGGACACACATTTGCAGGAAGATGCAATTAATGGAGTTCCTCCAGCTAAACACTAGAAGAATTAACACGTTTTTAACCTAACAGAAAGAGAGTATCATCATGACAGACCCGAAATTTGATTATCACGAGATTACTTTGGGAACCTCTTGTTTTGTGGTTCGAACCACTGAAGAGACTACAGGCTTAATGCTTAAGGGGTTCGGGAAGATTTGGAACGCCTCCCCCGGAGATGCCTGGGAAGAGGGTAACCTATCTGCTTTAACACCACGTTGGGTGTTGGTTAATCGCCCTTTGAAGTTTCGTCCTGAGTGTATCCAGTTTGCTATCGAGCTTAGCCCAGAGGATGTGGACAATCTACTTAACCCTGAGACATACGGAACTGAGCTGGATCTAGAGGAGGTGGATCTAGCCTAGGCTTGAAAAACAGTTGAGGTATAACATACCTGTGAGATACGACAACCCTAACAAACGGAGGCAATCATGCCAAAGCAAGGAACCCATTCATTATTCGAGCAGAATCCTTTCCGGCTTCACAAAGTAGGGTTTAGAGAGCAGCGCCCCTATCGAGGGTGGCTGAATCTTGAGTATCGCGGAGAGACTAGGAGCGAAATGGCTGCTAGGCGCAGTATGCTGTTAGAGCAAAAAAGAGAGGGGCAGCTCCCAGGTCATGTTCGCATTCCTTCTCCTAGTGCTATTCTAGAGCAGAAAGTTCGTGGTGACATTTACTCTATCGCGGTGTCCCCTAATTTTGAGGAGTGGCACTGTTCTTGCCCTGATTGGCTCTATCGTAAGAGGGCTACTAACCAGGACTGCAAGCATATCCGTATGGTGAAGAGCAGCATCGAGGGCAATCTAGTTGAGATTCGTAATCTTTTAGAAAGGGTATAACAACATGGAAAACAGAGTACATGGAGAGTTGGTGCGTGAGGATAATGTGGAAGCTGTGATGGCTCTTTGGCCCGACGAGTACGGGAAAGAGGTTCTGGCTGAGTTGGTGCTGTCTGAGGGTGCTAACATCCGTATGGAGCTGAGGCACAGCCTTATTTATAGTAGAGGAGAATACCTCCCAGTTCGTTACCGCCAGTTGGTGTTTGAGGATGGAAAGCTTCAGCTTATGGAGTGCTTGAAGGGTGATCTATCATCGGTTAAGAAGGCCTTTGGAGCCCTCAACTACTACTATGAATAGGGGGCGACATGAACGCTGAAACACTAAATTGGTTCTTAGGAGCTTTATCCTTCTTTTGGATGGTTTTATTCTTTTGGAACAGCTACTTCAACGGGAAGAAGGCTGAACAACTGAGTGAGCATGTACATGCACAGTTATGTAGGGTTGGCGCTTTCCTCACTTCAGTATTAGATAATCCGGTAACACCTCCTACAAAGGTCACTGAGACAGACGCAGGTACTATCACTGTATACCAGTACACGGAATCTCAGATTATGCAGATGCGTACTGTATCTTTCATTTTGAGTTCTGAAGATGCAGAGGAGAACTCGGGGCTTTTAGAGCAGCAATTCTCGGATGCTGTGGAGGTAAATGCTAAGGAGAACGCAGTCATACAGGCTTTTCATGATAAGCAGGAAGATCCTACAGAGAATATCAAAGTAGGCGGCACATATTGAAGCCTATAATTGCATATAAGGATTTTGTAGCAGATCTAAAACGCTCTTTCAAGTCGGCACAAGCAGAACTGCACACGCTGTTGGTTTTAGAGAGAAAGATTAGAAACAAGAAATCAGACAAGGTTTTCGCATGTCCCAAAGAAGGGGCTAAGTACAATTTCTAACCGGAGGAGGTTACTATGCAAACTGTATTAATCATCGTGTTCGGGTTGTCTGTTCTGTCTTCTTTTGGGTTTGGTATATACCTGGCTTTTCAAGATCGTGTGGGTACTGTGAAGATTACCCGTCGCTCTAACCGTCATGGGGAGGATATGTGATGAAAGACAGCTTATACAATACGGTCACTAACATCATACTTTTATTTTTCGTCATGGTTGCTATGGTGTGGGGTACCTACGCAGACAGCACTTTGCTAAAGATCAACGCTAAGCTTGATGCTATGACAGTGGAGATAGTGAGGCAGTCGGTTGTAGAGGATCAGGACGATATGGACGGTTCTATGCAATGTTTGTGTGTTACCTCCATGGGTACGCCGTGAAACAAGAGGAGACAGAAGATATATGTCCGGTCGAGTAAATTTGTGGGCGCTTAACACCAAGGATGTGGGAGGCGTCGAAGTTATGATTCTTAGATTCTATAAGAACAATAGAGTGGTGTATACGGAAGGTATTTACCCAGAGGATATAGACATGGAGCATTTTTCAGAGAGAGCTAATAAGTTGAATCCTATGGGCAGAACGTATGCAGAGTGGCTAGTAATGGACAGAATTTGTTGATGAAAGGGACTAACATGAAACTAACGAGATTTAACGCGAAAGAGGATCTGAGCCCTGAGTTGTACGCAGCTTTGAGGGCAGAGCTTGACCCATCTATTAAGGGGAGCTACTGCATGCTGTACTTGCCCGTGGAAGTGCGAAAGAAGTATACGGTACAAGAGGTGCGCGATCCTCGTGCTGTTCGTGACGAGGCTATCAAAGCGATGTTTGATTCAGGCATGACTGTGAATGCGATTAACAAGCATTTCACTTGTAGCTATCGCACAATCTATCGTGTAACCCACGGTAAGTAGGCCTTATTTGCTGATGTTGGTGGTCATATAACTAATCTCTCTTACCTGCCAACCCAGACCTAGTGGGATTTTGTTTGATTATCCGCGACTAGGGTTTTTAACAACCAATCAGGAGATAAATCATGTCTGAGAACAGGGTATTCAGAGTAAATACAAATACAGAAGCGGGCATGCCGTTAACATGCCGAAATTGCTTGTTAAATATCTCAGACTCATATCAGATGACAGAGGTGTGCATTCTTCTCCAGGAGCCTACTAGGTTTGCCGACGTTAAGTTGGGCAGTTGTCCTTTTGGTGCCGGGGATGAAGTAACTCTGAGTGTGGATGACGGTGAACTTGATGACTACTATACCTAAGGAGATGCAAGATGTTTGTAATCAAAGGCGACAAAGCAGTAGCTAGGGTATACCAGGACGAAAACTTGGTAGAGGAGGGGGCTAAAGAGCAGATTCAGACTGCTATGAACCATGTAGCCTTTAAAGGGTGTAGCGTGGGCATCATGCCAGATGTGCATCAAGGAATGGGCTGTGTTATTGGCTTGACTACTACCATTAAAGATTTCGTTATACCTAACTTAGTAGGCGTCGATATTGGGTGCGGCGTGTATGCAGAGAATACTGGTTACAAGGCTTCTGATGTTGATTTTGAGTCTGTGGATAGGTTCATCAGGGAGAATATCCCTAGTGGGTTTAGTTTGCGTAACAGCCCACTTGAATACTATTTCCAAAATTTATGTCGCGATAAGGATGCTGTGGAGTTAGTGGGCGCTGATCGTGATAAGGCAGATAAGTCTTTGGGTACTTTAGGTGGAGGCAACCACTTTATTGAGTTGGACGAAGATCCAGAAGGTGATTTGTGGTTGGTAATTCATTCAGGGAGCCGGAACATGGGTTTGCGAGTAGCTAATTACTTCCAGGATAAGGCCAAGAAGCTTTGTAGTGCTATGGGGGTAGATGTGCCTAAGGACTTAGAATACTTACCCATGGATTTCGGTGGTTATGCGTATTTGAGTTATATGAGGGACATGCAGGCATTTGCTATGAGAAACCGTCACTGGATGGCTGAGCTAATCCTGGATGGTATGTTTCCTGGGATAACCGATACTAACGGTGTAGTCGAATCCGTACATAACTACATCGAGTTTAAGGACGATAAGCCTTCTATCCTACGTAAAGGCGCTATCTCAGCTAAGGAAGGCCAGAAGGTTATTATCCCCTTAAATATGGCAGATGGTTGTATCGTAGGCACTGGTAAAGGTAATAAAAGCTGGAATTACTCCGCTCCTCATGGCGCTGGTCGTACAATGGGACGTAGGGTAGCTAAGAAGACACTTAGCATGGAAGAGTACAGGGCTAGGATGGAAGGCATCTATTCCACCTCAGTATCTGAGGCTACTCTTGACGAGGCTCCTATGGCTTACAAGGATAAGTCTTGTATTTTAGGGCACTTAGAAGATACTGTGGACGTAGATTTCATCATGAAGCCTGTTTACAGCTTCAAGGCTAGCTAATGGAAAAACAGTTGAGATATAACAAGAGGGCAACGACACTTAAAAAAGGAGAACACGTTATGGAATCAGGAAACAGCAAACTGCATTTGAGCGATGAGCAGGTAGATTTTTTAGTAAGGCTATCTGATATGGGAGGGTCTTTTCTCATAGGAGACTACGGGTATAGGTATTTTTCAGACTATTTCGCTAGCTCTAAATCTGTGTGGGATCAAGGGGTTGCCTACGCTCTTGTGGATATGCACCTCATAACTGTACAGCATGAATACCCACTCAGTGCCGACATTAGCCCGATTAAGCTTACTCCTCAGGGGGTTGGGTGGGTTAACAGGCACAGGGCACAGGAAAACAAGACGGGGACTATCTATAAATGTAAAGTGTGCGGTAGCTACCCTTCTATCACAGTCCACAAAGATAATAGGTGGGGGGATGAATGGGATGCTGAGTGTAGTAACCCTGAGTGTAGGATGGTGCCGGGTGCGGTGGTAGAGATTTCGGATTTTGCTTACTCAGAACAAGAGGCTATTGAGAAGTGGAATGAAGAGTGCGGGGTAGATTCTGAGTTTGATCATGAAAAAGCCTCTGAGCCCGTGTTTGAGGAAGATGTTACGCTTGAGAAGGACCTGAGCTCCCTTGATTTTTTGGTAGACACTGGTATCGCTATCATGTCGAAGGTCAATGAGATCATTGATATTACTAACGAAACTATGAGTTCTATTAGCAATGCTCTCATAAGAGGTATGCAGGAATCTAATGAGGAGTTTGGTGACAAGCATGCTGAACTGTCCGCTCGTGTTGATGTGCTGGCAGACAGTCAGGAGACTACTATTGCGTGTTTGGAGGGCATTCTTAAGCTGTTAGAGGCTATGAATGAGTCCTATGTACCAGACCCCCACAGATTGGTCTTCTGGTCATTTCTCCAACGAGGGCGACTCTGAACTCTCTACAGTTAAGGCTGTTGTACTATTCCTTGTTTTGTGTGGGGCTTGGTTTGGTGGTATGTGGTTGTTCTCCTTGTATGCTTGATGGGGTACTACTATGAGCGTACACACAGATAAAGATGGCGTGGAGATAGCGTGTAAGAATTGCCTTTCTTATCGTGAGGATCTTAACGAGCCCCACTTTACAGATCCTGAGAGAGAGGGGCAGTTTTGCCCCAACACAGAGGACTGGGTTAACTCCTCAGATACAGGAGTGAATACAGAATGTGTAAAGTTTGAGTCTCGGTTTAAGCACCTAACTAAGATGCTTGCTAGCAGGAAGAACGCTAAATTTGCTTTTTAAGTTTCGAGTTACTATACCCCTACAAAAGGACATTACTATGAAAGTAGATAAAACTCAATATACTCATGCGTGTGTGTCTGCAGCATTGGTTTTATTTTTTACCTTGCTGTATTTTTATTCAAGCAGTCACTAGAAAGGTATTTATATGCAAACTATCAGTGAATTTGCTAAAGCCCATGGTATTAGCAAAAGACAGGCCTCTAGAATTAAAAACGGTACGAGTTCTTTGGCGTTCGCTCAGGGCAAGGCTAAAGAAGCTGATGAAAGTAGGAGAGCTCATTTACCTAAGCCACGATCAAAGCCCCCTAAGTCCAAGCAGAATGATGGTGGAGATTGGGTTCGGGTATCTAAAGGGTTCAAACCGTCGCGATAACAGATGAGATCTAGCCTCCCAGGAGATACAACATGGATACTAAAAACAAAAACCACTTCATTAGTCCCCTGTGCCTCTTGGAGGGGCTAGAAAACGAAAGGCAAGACTATCTAAAGGTAGCAGATAGGAGACTTTTAGAGCTTGAAAAGGTTAGTGCGCTTCAACACTCCAGGATTGTACACCTGGAAGAGGCTACTAAATCTCAGCAGGACCATATAGATGCAGATGTTCATAGGCATAACAAACATCATTTTGAGTCTATCAGAGAGGAAGATCGTATTCGTAATCAGTTGTCTGCCTTTAAGTCCGATGTAAACAACTGGAGGCTTGTAGGACTTGTTGGTCTTGGTGGCTGGGCCGTAGCTGCTTTGCTATTAGCGTTCGTTTTTATGTACAATTCTGACATCACAATCGTATTCTAATTGGAGGTTGACATGGAAAACAGATCATATACTATCAATCACGAGGATGCTACTGTCTCTCTATACGAGGACAGTAAGGGGGTTATGAAGGAGTTGCTGCGTCTGGGGTATCGAAAATTTATCCTTGAGAGAGATTTTAAGGGCAAAAGCATGTTTACTGCAGATTTCAGTAATCTAGGTCCTGTTATGTTTATGAGTAGGGAAGGCAGGTACGTTAGAGCACAAATATCTGAGAGAATTATCCCAGGAGATGTGTGGGTAGTAGACCCGTACAATGAGTGGTGGTGGGAAAAGCGCTCTGTCAGGAGTATTACTGCTGAAGAGTTTAAGGACTACACACCTCCTAAGGTAGTTGGGCCGGTACAGGTGCCTGTGTTGGTGAGTAGTACTGAGGATTTGCTGGAGGCGCTTACGAGAGGTGATAGCTACATTAAAGTTTCCTCAGGAACCCACTTAGTCTTAACCAAGGATATGTCTAACTATTTTAATATTTATATCGATGTCACCTTAGCGGAAGTTATCGATCCCACCGGTCTGGTGGGCCTTGCTCTGGCTTCATGGAAGTTCCTTTTATGTGCAGAGGCTATGGATTCTTGGATATTCAGTACTTTTAAGAGTATTGTTCGAGCCACTTTCACTTATTCTGAGGAGCAGTTTATGGCTTCGATGGCTGAAAAACCTACAACATGTAGTGCCCCAGTAGCTGAAGAGACTCTTATGCCTGAGGTGGTACCTCAACCAGGATATACCCCTGAGAAGCCCCAGGATGCCTCCTGCGAGCCTTGGGAGCCTGATACAGACACAGTGGCCTATTCAGAGCCTGAGGCGGACACAGAGCCACACAGACCCCTAGATGTCGTTAAAGAGGCATTTGCTAAGCTTGAGGAGGAGACTCTGAGTTATGGGGCCTTAGCTGATCGCATGAATCAAGAGACAGAGCTAAGTGTTCAGAGGAACAAGAGCGTACAGAAGCAGATTCGTGCGGTTGAGGAGGGGTATCTCTCTGCTAATAAGAGTTACAGAGACTTAAACGAAACTTTCATTAAGGAGTCTGCTGGTTTTAGTAGTGAGATGGTAAGTGCCTTTGATTACCTTAGTAGTAAGGTTGAGGAGTATTCTATCTCTACTGACGATCTAAGCAATAGGGTAAGGGAAAACGAGAGGCTATTGGACTTCAGTTGTGTTCTCATCATCTTGATGGCGTTCAATACCCTCCTCAACTGGCTTATTTAACAGTCGGTTGTTAACCATAGCACAGAAAGCCATTATGCTGTTTACACCAGGGTAGTGGCTTTCTGTGTTTAAGGAGACAGCTATGAGTGTATCAGCAGCATTAATAGACAAACCTGAGATGGATTTATTGTGTATGTTAGAGGAACTATATCCAGATAATTATTTTGAGATGCTATTACCTAGGCTATTACCTAGGGTATATGCGAATGCTTGGGAGAACGCAGCTGTGTATTTATTCCAGGATCTGCGTAATCAAACAGGAGAAGGTCTTAAAAGACTCAAATCTTTGCAGTATATAAGTATGCATCATAGAGGAATGAAAGAAGATCTTATGGTTATGAGGTTAGAGCTAACTAAGAAAGGGTATGATTACCTATCTCAGTTCAAGGTTTACCCTACAAGACCCAATGCCAAATATAACTTCTAGGAGACTATTATGGATATGAATATGCTGGTAAGTGGGGATAAGGTATCTGTGACTCAAGAGGATTTTGACTCTTTAGTGACACTAGTTACTAAGATGCGGAGTGAGCCTACCGGTGAATTTACAGTAGATTTACCTGATTTAGACATCATTAATGGACAACTTTACCCTAGCTTAGAGGAGAGTCTCACCAAACTAGGGTACAAAGTAACAGCTAGTATGCTAAAAAAGGCTGTTGATGTGAGGCTTTTGTCCTTCATATTGGGAATGAACGAGGGCCGTAGCCCTACATGTACCCTGAAAATGGATAAAGCGCTGTCAGTCTTTACACCTAAGAAGCCTATCTCAAGACCCAATGCTAAATATAACTTCTAGGAGACTATCCCAATGAGTGATAACTGTAATAGCTGTATTCATGCTTCTCAGACTATCGAGTTAGAAGGCTGTACAAAATACTTATGTACTGACGGCAGACTAGATGTAGACTGTCCTAGTAGTTGTACTCGTCACTACCCTAGACCACCTACCTCAGCAGGACTACTCCTAAATAAATGTTCCTATTGTACATATAGTGTTTATGCCGGTACTTGTGCTAGAGCTACCTACCCCTACTCAGACTTCACGGTAACTCCCACTTATTCCAAGTGTTCCTTTTTCAAAGAGTACAGTTCCCTAGTGGAGAGAGTACTAGAGGCAGTGGAGACGTTGTATGCTATACCTTTAATGACAGTGTCCTCAGTTCTAACGTTCACTGGACCTATAAGTAAGTATGCTCATGTAACGGAAGCAGTAGGAAGTCTAAACCAATTGGGTTGTTCGCTTAGTGAATCTATGCTATCTTATGCTATGGAGAAGAGGTATTTGGATGTGGTATATCATACTTATGAGGAAAACCTGTTACAGAACATGCAGGTCACTGTGTCGTTAGCCTTTAACTACTTGGAATTACTGAAGAAGTACCCTCTTATCTCCGTATCCCCTATCTCAAGACCCAATGCCAAATATAATTTCTAGGAGAATATCATGACAAAGACATGTGATTATTGTGCTCACGCTGCTCAGAGGATATGGACTAATGGTACGGTAGCATTTGTATGTACTTCCCCTAAGAGGGTATTGATATCTTATAGTACTTGTGCCTCTTACGAGGACGAAAAAGACGTAAGAGCGCTTACCCTGAAGAGTTGTACGGCTTGTACGTATCATAACCGCAACAACAATGAGTGTAGTAGAATTACCTACCCTTCTTCCATCACATCCATAGAACACCTAGGAAGTACTTGCAAGCATCACAGCTTAGAGAATCCAAAGACACTAACCCTAGACGAACAGAGAATAGCCACAGCCGTCTATGTCCTAGACAAACAACCCAGCGGATCACTCAGGACTACTTTTACCCTTTCTAGGGGTTCTAAGTTTGATAATGCCCATATCACGAAAGCTATAGAAATACTGAGCAGAGAGGGCTGCTATCTTAGCCCTCTTCAAGTAGAACATGCTATTACCAATGATTTCTTGACTGTAGAGTACCAGACTTTTTCGCCCGGAGGTGCTGTAGAGATGGAAGTAAGAGTAGGGCTAGGCGCTAACCACTTGGAATTACTGAAGAAGTACCCTCTTATCTCCGTATCCCCTATCTCAAGACCTAATGCCAAGTATAATTTCTAGTGTTCATGTGCTTCAGTACTATTCTCATTTGGAGTTAATGAGTGAGTACTCACTTACTAATGGGTCTTAAGTAAGAATCATTCTTATTTAGAACTGGGATAGTTGTTATATATAACAATTGCACATCCATGCAAATGACTGTGTGACTAGGAAGATATGTGTGAAACCTATCCAACGTTGTCTAAGTGACTCCCTGTCTAGTGCTTGTCTAAGGGAGTCCCTGTCTAACGAATAACACATTACATGTCTAACGCCCGTCTACATGTATTATGTGTATAGGTGTCTAATGCATGTCTACATATAGAAGATCTTTAAGCCTACCTGTCTACATGTACACGTAGTAGAGTGGTACTAACCATACCCGCCTGTCTACCTACACGGGGGGGTACTGATAAGGTATAACTAAGCAGACTCTGTGCTCATGTGTCTACGTAACTATGTGATCCTATGCGTCTATGTAACTGTATAACTAATGGAATGTATAACCCTGGGCAGCCTGTATAGCCAAAAGGAGCCAGTAATCATTAAAGCACATACCTGTATAACCAATGGAATGTATAACCCTGGGCAGCCTGTATAGCCAATGGAATGTATAACCTGTATAGGGAAAAGGAGCCAATAAGAGCATGACTGTGTGCCTGTATAGGGAAAAGGAGCCAATAAGAGCATGACTGTGTGCCTGTATAACCAATGGAATGTATAACCCTGGGTGACACCGGTTCCGTATGTGCTTTTGGTTATATAGCAACCTAGGACAGGTAGCCATATGCTTTCTCCCTATTATTAGCTACTTAGCCACCTAGCCACATAACCTGAATCGCCATATACCCAGTGGCTCATAGGCGATCTTGGCCATTCTCAGGCATTCTCATCCCCTCTATATAGCCACTTGGGTACATGTTAATTAGTGTTAAATCGGTTTCTCAGCTATAAGGCTAAATAGTTTGTTACCCCCTAGGGGTATACCTAACTCAAGTATCTGTAATCATTAGCTTTGTCAAAATGACAATTCTATGTGGCTAAGTGGCTATATAGCCGGGGTAGGACATATACTGACTCACGCATAAGCTATTTATACCCGATTCATAGGCTGATGTAGTAGTTGGTTCGGCTTTTGCTTCTTATTATATATACGCGCCTTAAGCTTGGCTTGACCCTGTAAAAACAGTTGAGGTATAACATACCCGCAACGGCGACAATCTCTAACATACCCTAATCCCTAGCAAATTGGAGAAAGCTGCCATGAAATAGCCTGACTTGAAATATGACGTTGAAGCAATAACCCAGGTTCGTTGGTTCCGCTCATTCGTATAAACACCAAAGTAAAGTAAAAACGATAAATAGTTTTCGCTTGGGTTCTTATCCACCGGAGTCAACATATACTCAAGTAGTTGAAATCATTAGCTTTGTCATTTTGACAATTCTAAGCTTATCTAAAGTAAAAACGATAAATAGTTGTTAGACATACACCAAATGAGGAGATAGTGATATGCGTAACAGAGTTTTCGTAAAGCTAGATACCTGTATGTCCACAGAGTGTATATCAGCTGGCTATTTGGCGGATGATTCCGGCGCATGGATTGTGTTGACTCTCGATGCGACTGTGGGTTATACATATGATTTTGAGCTTCAATCTAACCATCCCGATAAAGACATATGCTCATTGGTACGTCTTGCCGCTAATATGGTGGAGTTCATGAGGCATGAAGATGCCAATGTAGACATAGAGAGCATATCGTAGTTACTTCCCGCGTACCCAACAAAGAAGAGCTTGAGGCTTTCAAAGCATAGACAGCCCTACAATTTCAACCACTTGGAGAATACAATGGCTCAAATCGACGCTACCAAGCATATCCATTTCGTTCATGATATAGGCATGTTCGCATGGGAGCGATCGCGCAAATCTTGCGTCCACCGTTCTAAATTCTGTGCCGCTAACTGCTATAACAAGAAACTATATTGGACATTCCCCAATATGGTCAAACAGGAATCTTTGTTGGATGAGGCATGGGACACTTTTGACTATGCTAACCTTAGGCGCGAATTGCTGAATAAGCATAAGCAGACCAAACGAGTACGTGGTTGTACTCGCGGGGAGAATTTCAAGGATGCCGATGATGTAATCAAAATGTACTATATCGTTATGCTGAACCCTGACACGGTTTTCTGGCTTCCCACAAGGGCATGGAGAGATACATCACTGAAACAACATATCGAAAAGACTATCATGAAATTGCCTAATGCCCGTGTACAAGCTAGTATGGATCCTAGCAATACATTGGCAGACTGGTATATGGTTATCAATAGAGGCTGGTCTACCATGTTCTTTGGTGATGACGATATGTTAGAGACTCCTTTGGGTAATCGTATGATCAAATGCCAAAAGACTCATAAGCATTTGAAAGGCGTCTGTGCCACTTGCAAGCGCGGTTGTTTCTCAGCTAATCAAAACCATGTACACCTGAAACAACACTAGTTCCAACTAGTTACCCTGTCATATGCTTATTCAGGCATGTGGTGGGGTGTCTTTGGCCCTTGCCCTGGAAAAACTGTTGGGCTATAACATAATCACACCCGGCGACAATCGCCCACAACAAAGGACAAAGAAAATGCACACCTTCCCAGAGCTGATCAAAGACCATAAGCTGGAAAGTACAAGCAAGCTAGTGGACAGCAACCCCCATATGCCATGGGACGGTGAAATTGAAAGGGATCATTGGAGTGTTACAATCACACATGCCGATCAAAGCATGCAGATGTATTACTCCATGGGCATTGGCCACCGCGAGCTTCCCAAGAATTGGAAACGCCAGTTAGAGATGAAGCTGGGTACTCTTGGACTGGGCCCAATCAAGAGATATACCCTAGCAGGGGAAGCTAAGGAAGCTTTAAAACAGCCCACTGCCCCTAGCCTTGCCGACGTGCTCAATTGCCTTGCAAGCGATTGTAGGAGTGTTCAGGGTCGTTTCTTCTCAGAGTGGGCAGCCGAGTGTGGTTATTCCTCTGATAGCATACAGGCTAAAAAGACATACGATGTGTGTTGTGAACAAGCGATTAAGTTCCTCAGGCTACTAGGTAGGGAGTTGTACGAAACCATGATCAACGATACAGAGTGGATGTAGGCGCGTAACCTCCCTAACTACAAAGGAATATAAGCTATGAGCTTCATCAAAGAACAGAGTAAGACGTACATGGAGTCAGGGCCCCGCAAGCCCTATGCTAAGCGCTTATGGACTGTTAATATCGAAGAAGTAAAAGGTAAGCAAGTGCAAATGCTCAGGTTTTACCGCAACAATAGGGTTGTACATGAAGAGAGTATAACCAAGAAGCAATACAATCCAGATCGTTTCTCAGTCCGTGCCGCTGGGTTCAATCCTAGTAAGGAAAGCAATCACAAACGGTATAGCCGATATATTGGGGAATACTGATAAACACCTTGACTTTTCCCCTTGACTCTGTAAAAACTGTTGAGCTATAACATACCTGCAAGCGCAACAAAGCGCATCACACAAGGACAAACAATGTCACGTAAAGAAACAATCATTATCAAGGATACTCCCTGGAAAGTCGAAATGCAATACCTGGGTGAATCCAGTGGTGTTTTCAGCAAACCCTGTTATTGGTATTGTCTATTGCATGATAATGAGCCCGTTTTCGACGGTTCTGACTACCAGGGTAGCCCTATGAACGGCGAGGACGTTGTGGAGCATGCCATGGAAATGCTTGGCTACCTATCCCTAGGTAAAGACAGCGCGGAAGATGATTTTTTCGAGGACTATACACCGGCTCAATTGGCTTGGCGCGATAAGTACGCGGAAGAATTGGCCCTAGTGGTTAATGATTGGGAACAGAGAGCCGATTCCCCCATGCCCATGACGGCATACATGAACTCCGACAGCCACTATGTGGTTGAATACACGGACTAAATCACCATAGAGGCATGGGGCTTCGGCCCCTAGTCTCCATAACTATAAGGCAATACAATGGAAAACACAATACTTAGTTGGATGGATACTCACGATGCCTGCTCAGAGGCCAAGGATTTTTTTACGTCCTTGCCTCATAATGCGGATCTCGCGCTGGCGCTCTCTTCAAGGCCTGATTGGTGCCGTTGGGCGCTAAACAAAAGCCAAAAATACCCTGATAACAATGTTTTATCTGTATTAGCAAAAGCGGATATTAGAGGGTTTGCCTTGCTGCTTTGGAGTAAATTAGCTAATGGCGCTGACCTGTATAGCGCTAACCTGAGACGCGCCGACCTGAGTGGCGCTAACCTGAGAGGCGCCGACCTGAGAGGCGCCGACCTGTATAGCGCTGACCTGAGTGGCGCCGACCTGTATGGCGCTGACCTGAGAGGCGCCGACCTGTATGGCGCTGACCTGAGTGGCGCTGACCTGAGAGGCGCCGACCTGTATGGCGCCGACCTGTATGGCGCCGACCTGTATGGCGCTGACCTGGAAGACGCTAACCTGAGTGGCACTAAAGGCATGAATATCTAGTAGGAATGTAAGACCGTGGTGGGGGGGGGTAATAACCATAAAGGAATAGACAATGAATATCGACCCAAGGAATGACACTACATTCGAGTTTGATTGTGTTAATTGCATATTCAACTATACGGATGATTACTACGGGAATACTTGTATGCTAACAGAAGAATGTACAGACGAGTATATAAGCCGTACCAAAGCACTCATTAACCCTAAATGCCCATTCAGTAATAACGCCTCCATCACATTCCAGGTAGTCAAATAACCATAGGGTAATACAATGCAAGTCAAGCGACACCTAACAGCTATCTCTCGAAAGTCTCTATCAGTACCCATGCGTATATCACTAGAGAGTGATATAATCACCAAGGATACCAAGGTGTTAGACTATGGGTGTGGTCGGGGTGATGATGTTCGTATGTTAAAATCAGAATATAGAATAGGTTGTTATGGGTATGATCCACACTACACGCCTTGTATACCTGACTGGAAATTTGATATCGTTACTTGTTTTTTTGTTTTAAATGTAATAGAATATAAGCCGGATAGAATAGAAGTGCTTAAGAAGGCATATAGTTTTTGCACGGATACTCTTGTAGTAGCTATCAGGCATCAAAAGCCTAAGAACCCAGGAGCACCATATCTCGATGGATACATAACCTCTAAACACACTTTCCAGAAGTATTTCAGTGATGTTGAAGTAAAGGATATGCTCATTGAGGCGTGTGGTGCTATTCCTCGTAAGCTTGCGCCAGGAGTTTGGGCAGTTACTAAGTAACTACTCAGTGATATCGGATAGTTGTGCTTCCCTAACTCTGTAAAAACAGTTGAGCTATAACATACACAAGAGAAACGAAACAGAACGAAACAACAAAGGAACAAAGCAAATGAGCATGTACGTACAAGGAAACCCCAAAAGTAAGGCCGAACTCAAGCGTTGGATCGCGGCAGGAAAACAGCTAGGGTACTATCAGCCAGGACCGTTTGGTGGTAACGAGGCACAGAACGGGACAGTGTACGCCGAGGGACCGCACTACCCGAAACCCCATCGCTGGTATGGTACGTTGCAAGTCAAGGACGGTGTCATTATCAGCTGTAAATAACCAAGTAGTAAGACCACGGTAGGGGAATAACTCAATAACTACAAGGTGATACTCATGAAATACGAATACGGATCTGCCCCATGCTGTTCAGGCCGCCGCGATCCGAGTGAAGACCCGTTCGATTATTTCGGTGACAAGTAACCCCTGTAAAAACAGTTGAGGTATAACATACACACAACGGGCGACAATCGCCCACAACAAAAGGAACAAACATGTCAGCATTAGGAATGCTAGTTATGGCGCCGCCCTGAGTGACGCTAACCTGTATGGCGCTAACCTAAACTGTTCGGCTATAACATGAACGTGAGAACGAAACAACCTCAACAAAGGAAACAAACAATGTCATCTCTGAACAACCGCGAGTACGCCGCCAAGCACAACATTACGCGCCGTCAGGCCGCCAAAATCCAGCGACTTAAGCATCCGTTCACTTGCTTGAACCAACGCGCCAAAGACAAGGCTGCACTGGCCAATGTGATCAGGCTGAACAACTTGCGCGGTCCTAGCTCCAACTAAGCCAAACCACTAGCAACGGCCCTCATGGGAGGGCCAAGTCTTTATAACCACTCAGCAATAAGGAACATACAATGTCCACTCGCTCCCAAGTTTGTTGTGTCGAAAACGGACAGCCTCTTTACTTGTATCAGCACTGCGATGGGTACGATACCCCTAAGAACGTCCAAGGTGCTCTGCTAGCGGGGAAAATCCGTTGGAACAGTCCATCATACCTTACCCGGATTATCTTCTCCCACATGCTGATTTCTGGACGTTATGAGTACGACGGGAAAACGGTTGATCCGGTGGAAGAAACGATTGGATACGGTATCTCCCTCACCCCATGCGAAAATCAGTACAATCTGCTCATAGTGGATCATGATCGCAAGCTTATCGGGTTCATGGATAGCGAAGCATATAACCCAGAGCTGATAGTGGATTCTCAGTGGTTCACTTATCCCGAATATCTTGAGCTGAATGAAAACCAGCTTGAAACAGCTTACGGTATGCACAGATAAACACTAAAGCATGTAAGACCACGGTAGGGGAATAACTATAAAGGAATATACTCATGCTGAACAATAATGAAGGCGTAAAGAACACCATGAACGCAATCACCAAACACTTCAAGGACCGTGAA
>Ga0075122_10001193_pt1 | contig 18870 bp, 24 predicted proteins | sample AntAceMetag02UKB_FD_69790 | JGI IMG/M metagenome (GOLD analysis project Ga0075122, IMG submission 69790) | Saline lake microbial communities from Ace Lake, Antarctica - Antarctic Ace Lake Metagenome 02UKB | ecosystem: Environmental > Aquatic > Non-marine Saline and Alkaline > Saline | place...
GCATATCCTTGATTCAATTTATCCCAAGATAAATTATCAACAAACCCTTCATCTTCTTTTTCGAATTTAATTATAAAATTTCCTTTATTTTTTATCATACAAAAAACCTCTCATTTCTAACGTTTTAGCCACATTTAATACTTTATCTTGATATTTTTTAGGAAAACTAGAGACCTTAAAGCCCGTTCTTATCCCTTCTATAAAATCTCTCATTTCTTCATTGACCCTTAATGTTTTTCCATCATAATAAATGGTATAACCATTATCTTCTTTCCTAACCCCTCCCAATCCAACAATATATTCTTTATTTAAATCAATTTCCCTTGGATTTTTTCTTTTAACTTTTCTTTTTAAGGGGGAAGTCATTCTAGAATCTTTTTTATTCATTAAATCTTCCTTTTGCATATTTTCAAATCTACATCCACCCAAACAAGTGTAGACTTCTACACATTCCTTACAGTCATCTGGGACATGAATATTTAATTTATATAAATCAAGTCTATCCCAAATTTTTGAAAAATCCTCCTCAAAAATATTTCCTTCAGTAAATGGCGAACGCCCACAAGAACGAACATCTCCATTATATCCTATTTGAATGGTGGATCTTCCCGCAGTGCAACTATTCTCAAATTGACCCCTTAAATGTTCTGGTAGTGAGCAAGGAGGAATTACTTCTAAAATTTTAACATCCATATTAAAATCCTCTCTTAGTCTTAATAAATCCTCTAGACTTTTTGCCACTTCTTGGTTAGATAAACAATAATCCTCACCCCCCCTTATCTTTCTCATAGAAGGTTTTAATGCAGGAGTTGCTGAAAAAGAATCTATACCAAATTCTTCATAAAGAAATTTCCCCTGAAGATAAACTGAATTTTTGTTCAATTTATTTGTTACCATATTAATTGTAACATTTATTCCAGCATCCATTACTCTTTTCAGATTTTCATAAAATTTGGGCAAGGTATTTCTCCCAACAATTTTAGTAAATTTTTCATTTTCAAAATGTGGGAGGGAGGCTAAAATCCCAAAATTTGAATTAGTTTTTAAGAGAGTATTTAATGGTTTTTCCCCCAACATCGTAAGATTTGAATTCAAACTAAATCCTCTTTGAATCGTTTTCTTAGAAATTTCCAAAACTGAAGGAAGGTTAGTCATGGGTTCCCCCCCTGTTATTGTTATTCCAAAAGGTTTTATCTCTTTGTCTAAAATATCCATTAGTTTTTTTGCATTTTCTACACTCATCTTGTTTTTTGAAGGGTCATCAGTTCTCCAATGATTATAACAATAAAAACAATTGTGATTACAATTTTCTGTAACCTCAATCTGCAACGTAGAGGGATAATTGGGTCTATTTTTTATCTCCATTTTACAAAATCATATCAGAACTCTTTTCCCCAACTAGGTTAATTTTGTAGGTTTTTAGACTTTAAAAGAATTATTATACTCTATTTCCCCCACCATCCAAACTCACCCCTAACCCCCCTTAAAAATAATTAGTTTTCCTAGAAATATCTTTTCCCAATTCTAATAAATCATCAAATTCACTTATTGCTCCAACAATTGTTACACCCATTTCAAACTTGCCTGAATTAGTCTTATTTTCATTAGATTTGAAGCTATAGTCAGTATCATTCCAACTTCCCCTACATTCTACATGAGGGTCTCCTTCTTTTTGGGCATGGGTCCTGTAAATATCTACATTTCCAAATTCCTTTGTAATATTAATTATTGAATCTGCTAAATTTCCTAAACCATAACTATATGTATTATATTTTTCATTCTCCGGATCTTTAGGGTAAGTAAGGTCATATACTATTTCTACGTCCTCTTCATCCTCAAGAGTTCCCATAGGGGTGTCCTCTCTTTTAAAACATAATTTTTCTACTAAATTTTCAGCCATGTAATTTAATGAAATTTGAGGTTTTTAAGAATTATTATACTCTTTACTCCTTTGCCTTTTCATCTTCTCTCACTTTCACTTTCCCCTTTATTTTTTTACCTTCTTTTTTGTCCTTTTTTCCTTCTTCAATTAGGGAATATACATTAGCCCATTCAATCTCCTTATCAGGACCGTCCCAGAATCTTTTTCTAGTTTTCTTACACTTCCCAAGCCAACCCTGTGATTCTGGATATTTCTCTACCATGAATTTAGAGAGCCATTCCATCATTACTTTGGCTTTTGAAGCATCTTCATCAAACCTATCAAAAAATTCTTTTCCCTTCTCATAGTGCTGAGATCTTAATAAATAACCTGATTCGTGTTTTCCATTTTTTCCTTCAAATATTTTTAACATGAGATAATCCACTTTGCCATCTAATTTAACAGTCTCACCACCATCGCAATAAGTCATTTTTTTATCTGAACCAGTATCACTCAATTCAACCTCTAATGAATAAGGTACTTTCCCCTTAAACTCATAGATAATATTTAGTTCACAACCCTTCCAAGATCCTGGGACCAAGTATTCCAGTCCCCATTTTAGTGTTCGATTGAAAGCATCTGCAAATACAAACTCATCTTCTCTTGATTTATCTTCACCCCTTTTAATCATCCCATTAGGGTCTCTAAGGCTATCAATTAAACCATCTCTAGGTTCTAGATCCCTATAGGTAATTCTAAAATCCCTATTTATTTTAACACTCTCATTTTTATCCTTTTCAAAAGGATTTTCCCAAACAATATCATTTTCAACATATTCAAGAACCCTACTTTTATGTTTATTGCTACCAGTAAAAGCCTCTCGGATATCTGTATTTTTACCCACTCCCTTGTAGTTGGAATCTAAAAAGTAACGCAGCCTTATATCTTTCCCCTGATATCCTTCACTACAAACATATCCCTTAGGATTAAGGTCTTTTAATGGTTCTTTTTTAACTTCTTCTCCAAGACAAAAACTAGAGAGGCCGCTAATCCCTATTAGGACTAATGGAATCAATTTTTTAATTAACATATTATTTTAAAACAAAAATGGTTTTTAAGAATTATTACACTCTAAACAAACCCTAAATCCCATATGTTACCCCTTTATAATAACACCAAATACAAGTGTTTATATACTTCAAACACCTATATATAATAAGAAAAAAGGAGATAAAAATGACACAAAATACCCAAAAAGCAAGTGGTGAAGCATATGCATTCTTTGATTGTAATGCATCACCAAAAAAGATAAGGGCAATGATTCCTCATCTCAGAGATTCTGCTCAAACTCCAAATAAACTAGAACTTAGCCTAGCAGACGATGCAAGTTCATTAACTCAAGACTCTGATTTATTAGAAATATCCGAAGGCTTAGATTATGATTATGTGATGAAAGCAACTTATTCTGGTGCTACTAATGAAGAAACTGCCGGAGAATTAGGAGATATTATGAATCAGGCATATCAATCACCCCTATATGAAAAAGATGAAAAGTTTAAAGGAGAAGTTGTTTATAAATCCGGAAATGAATATCTTTTTAGAGAGTAAGAATAGGATATCATAAAAATATATTTTCTTTGGTTAAAGCCTTTTCACAAACATCTTCCATCATCACATCCATTTGAACACTTAATTAATTCCTGAGTTCTCACATCATTTTCACAAAAATATTCATTAACATAACACTCTTCCCCAGAACAGCTATCTGTACTTCCCCCACCTGCCTCAGTTCCATCTGTAGATATCCCACAAGTGTCTTCTGCGCTCCCCCCTCTAGCTATAACATTTCCTTTTTGATTTGAATTTTTTCCACCATCACTATCATGACAAATCGGTGAACTTTCATCTCCCTTAACACAGGCAGCATTTCTACAAACATATCCTCTACCACAAGTACTCCAAACCATTTTAAATGTTGAACCTTCACAAACGCCTTCCCTCACTAATCCCACATTACTATCTGTTTTTTCATGAAAATAATCACAAATATCCTCTAGGCTTCCCCTTGAAATCTCCCCAGGGTCTTCATCAGGTCCTGAATAAGAAGACTCTGCTCGAGTATAAATATCATATCCATCTGGATCTATACAAGTGATCATATTTGTACCTTCAATTTGTTCTTCAATAATCCTTGGTTTTGACAAATAATTATACCCCAAAACTCCCCCAATTCCTAATCCAATAATAACAATTACAATTATCATCCAAATCCACCATCTTGACTTTTTTTTTATTGGCATTGCTTGAATACCTGCCTGAACCGGTTGTTGAAATTGTTCATCCATTATTTCCTCACAACCTTCCGAATTATCTTCTTTAATGTCAATCCTTCTTTTTTCTCTGCTTCAGCTTCTCTTAATCTAATTGTTTTCAATTCTTTTTCTTGACCCTTCAGGTTTCTTTTCAATTCTTTAATTTGAAAAACCGCTTCCTTAACATTCTTAGCTCTTTCTTTCTTTTTCTCTTTTTCAATATAATTTTTAAAAAATCTTAAAGGAATTTTTAGTAGATTTAATATAACAACTAATACAATCCCTAAAAATATCAAACTAACTACAAACATCCAATTAACTGGTTTTGTAGAATAAACAGCTAAGATGATAATATACGCAAAAGAATTCACACTTAATGGTGAACTAATATATTTTGAAATTTTTTCAGGTAAAGCATGTTGAAAATTAAATCTCGCTAATAATAATCCAAATAATAATAAAATTGCAGTTACAGATGTTTTTACAAAATGGTCAACAAAATTATAACTTCCTAGTCCATCAATCGTATAAATATATCTAAATAAATTCATAGAAACAAATAATAAAACTAAACTATTTGAGAAAAAACTACTCCAATCAGCATGCTCTTTTACATTTACTTGATAATAAATCAAAATCAATAATGTTGCAATTCCTAATGGGATAATATTCCACAAAACTCCAGGACTAATACTTAATTTTAAAAAATATCCTAAATAACTAATAATTTGACCTATCACCATCTTACTCCAATCAACCCCTGAAGATTAATAAACCTTTTTACATTACCTCTTCTCTACTTCTTCCAAAAACCTTTCCCAATAAGTATCCCCGCAACAATTCCTACCAAAAATAAAATTAAAGGCCCTGGCTGATGCTTAGAAATTAATAAAGCAGAGATTGCAATAGCGGGTGCAATTCCTACCATTGCTTTTCTTGGTATTTGAATAAAATCTTTTTTATCTTTTTGTTTTTTCATAAATTCTTAAGACAATATTATTATTTAAAACTTCTCACCAGCAGGTTTATAAGCCCACATTTTGATTAGTATCCATGGGAAACTTTAGATCAGATAGTAGAGGAGGAGACAGAACTAACTCTAGAGGCGGAAGCCGAGGAGGATTTAGCGGAAGATCTAGTGGTGGATTTGGAGACCGAAACAGAGGGAACGATAGAGGCGGTTTTGGTGGAAGATCAGGTGGAAGACCAGAAATGCATGATGTTACTTGCGATAAATGTGGAAATGAATGTCAAGTTCCATTTAAACCTTCAGGTGGTAAACCTGTTTTATGTAGTGATTGTTATAGAAATAGTGGAAATGACAGATCTAGCCCAAGATCAAGTGGTGCACCTTCAATTTCTCCAGAACAATTTAAGCAAATTAATGAAAAGTTAGACAAAATTCTTAAAATATTAAGTGATTTAGAAATCGCAGATGAAGATGATTTAGAAGACGATGAAGCAGAAGATGATGAAGCAGAAGATGATGAAGCAGAAGAAGATTCAAAAAAAGATTCAAAAAAAGATTCAAAAAAAGATTCAAAAAAAGTTGAAAAATCTAAAGAATAAACTTAATTCTAAATATCTTAATCCTAAATATAATTTTTTCTTATTTAGAGATATTTGAATTGATGAAATAAATAATCCATTTCTCTAAACATTTATAAAAATAGTTTTCGATTAATTAGTTATGAATAAACTAAAAATATTTCTTTTTGTGATGTTTATCTTCTTTTCATTTCAGCTTATTTATTCTCAAGACTTAAGTCCCTCTGGTTGCGAAATTAAGGCAGACTACCACAAAGACGCTTGTTTTATTGATTTAGCTAAACAAGAAGGAGATGCTTCTTATTGTGAATATATCACTGAAACCTCTCCGAAGGAAGGATGTTATTATCAATTATATCACCTTACCCTAGACACCTCTCTTTGTAAAAATTTTTATCATGATTCAGCTCAAGAGAAATGTTTAAGTTATATAGCGACTAATCAAAGCAACATAGATCTTTGTAGAGAGATAACAGATGGTTTCTGGAAAAATAGTTGTAAACGAAATATTGCAGTCAAAACCAAGAATATCTCATTATGTAAGGAGATTAACACGAGTTATGAACAAAGAGCTTGTTTATTATTAATTGCAGAAGATATTAAAGACTCCCTGATTTGTAATAATCACTATGACCCTTCTGAGAGGGATATATGCCTTACACATTATGCACAAGACTTGAAAGATAAATCGGCCTGCGGAGCAATAAGTTCTAGTGTCCAAAGACAAGAATGTATAGATTATCTTGTTTATGATAAAGATACCAAGCAGAAAGTTAATAATTACATAGGAAATATCGGTGATATCATATTGTATATAATTTTAACCTTTATGAGTTTGATTACTATCTTCCAATTTTTTAAAACAAAACTCCCAGAAAGACTTAACGGATTTATTGATTATTTTATTGTTGCAAATCCTTTTTTTGTCCAATTAGTATTTTGGTTACTAATTTCTATCTCTGTAGTTATTTCGGGTATAAAATACCACGAGGAATTTCATTTAATCTCTATAGGGATTTGCCTAACCGTGATTGTTATTTGGCTTGTTTTAGTTAAATTATTCTTCAAATATTCATCTTTAAATATTTTTGATAGAATTATATTTTTTATTTTAACCTCAATTAGTTTTTTATCATATTTAATGATTCTGCAAGATGGATCCGGAGGGGTTGGGGCGGCATTAGTTCTGGGACTTGCTTATATTTTAATGGGATTCTTGTTCCTAATTTGGTTAATAATAAAAGTCCTAGCATATCTTAAACAAAAATATAAAAAAGTAGGACTCATAAGAACCAATGCAAATTAATTATTTAAGATCCATTTTCCCTATAATTTGCTCCTAAAAAATATTTCTTAATCTTTTTATATATTTTAACAACAAAACAAGATAATAAATAATTCCAAATACCTATAAATATTATAGCAGCTATAGCGAGTCCTGTCCAACCTCCAATAAAACCACCTATAAAAGACAGGGGAAGTATTAAAAAAATTGGCCAAGTAAGAGATAATTGGAGAGCCCGGTTAGGTAGCATAAAAATTTTATGAATTATTATTTGAATAGATTTCGCGTTTTTTTCAATTGTTGATAACCCATGAGTATCACAAAGTTTTGGAAAAACATAATACGAAAAATAAACTAATCCGATTAGAATAATAAAGATAATAATTTTCTTCCAACTTGGTTTAATAAATTCTTTAAAACTCATGAAAGAATAAATAAATATTTTTTTATAAATCTTCTCTTATTTCTTCTTTCTAACCAACAACCATATTATTATTCCAATTATTACTACAAACCCAACATAATATCCAAAATTAGTTTCAGGCTCAGGAAAAAAGAACATAACGATTAACCCCATAATTCCAATTATTAATGCAATAATTTGTTTTGTTTTCATAATCATTTACCTCTCTCTTGTCTCTTCATCAATTCTTTTTGATTTAACCAAATTAAAATAACTGCTCCAATTAAAAATATCCAATCAATTAAAAGAGCTAGGGCAACAAAACCTAATGCAATAATAGAATAAATTATCACATTCCAATTAACTTTTCTTTTTTCTTTTTTCATATTAATTGAATGGAATTAGATTTTATAAAATATATCATTTTAACAATACTTTCCAAACTCTTATATACTCTAACTCCTTATTATATTAATGGTAGCAAAAAAGAAGGTGACTAAAAAGAAACCTGATGTTAATATTCAAGTAAGAAATTTAGATAAACTTTGCAAAGACAAAGGTAAGAAAAACATATGCACGGCAAATGGTGGATGTAATTTCTGGATTTTTGGTTCAGCACTTGCAATGATTTTATCATACACTCAAAATTCTTCAATTATTTATGCAATCCTTCATGGTGCAATAAGTTGGATCTATGTTTTGTTTAGAGCAATGCAAATCTGGGGCTGGTTTTAATTTCTAATTAATCTTCGCTAAACCAATCCAACTTCTCATTTCTACTCAACTGTTTAATAAAATATTCACACTTACAAGCATCACTTTTATCTTCACATTCTTTACATCTTAATAATTGCTTAAATCCTTTTCTTCTAACATATTTGCTTCCGGTCCCATTTGCATGAGCTTTCATTCTTTTGTCAATGTCATTTGTAACACCTGTGTAAAGTGATTCATCCATACATTCTAAGATATAAACATACCAAATCTTTTGATTATCTCCGTCTACAAGTTTGTGTTTATTAGATATGTTTCCTTCTTTCTCGATAGTTTCTATTATTTCTGGTGATTTAATTTCCATTGATATTTCTTAGTTAAATCATCTTATAAATCATATCCAAAACAATTAAATACTCCCCTCAGGTTCCTATTTAATGGCAAATTCTAAGAAAACACATAGAAAACCGCAAGGTCCTAAAACATCTAAAAGAACAAGAGACGCAAAACCATTAAAAACTAGTCAGTCCTCTCAAGAAACCCAAAAAGAAGAAGAGGTAGATTATACAATAATTTATGATAAAAACCTAAAGATTAAGGAATCTTTTTCTCTTGATGCAGAAAAAATTATAGAAAAGATATCGAATAAAAAATTTGAAGAACGGGATGTTTTTGAATTAAGATTAAAAACAAAAGAAGCAGCAAAAAATTCAGAAATTGACGAATTAATTTCTTATCCTTTAATCAAAAAAAGATTGCAATATAATCTTCCCCATCAACAAGAAGGTGCATTAAGGATACTAAAATACCTAGATGGAAGGGCATTATTGGCAGATGAAGTAGGATTAGGGAAAACTATTACTGCGGGGATGGTATTAAAAGAATGTATTGTTAGAGGGTTTGTAAAAAGAGTTCTAATTCTAACTCCCCCTTCGTTAGTTAATCAATGGAAAGAAGAGTTATCAACAAAATTCGAATTAGATTTTAAAGATATTAATACCGAAAAAGATTGGGAAAGTACAGAATTTGCGATAGCGTCTATTGATAGAGTTAAGCATTTCAACACAAAAACAAATAAATTTAAACATGCTGAAGCCCATGAAATTTACTGGGATTTAATTATAATTGATGAAGCCCATAAATTAAAAGATAAAAAAACATTTAGGTGGAAATTTGTAGATAAACTTCAAAAGAAGAGATTATTGTTGTTAACAGCAACTCCTTTTCAGAATAATTTAATTGAACTTTACAACCTATTAGCATTACTAAGGAGGGGCCATCTGGGAACATTAAGCCAATTTAGAAGGAAATTCTTATATAAGGGAAGTGAAAGGCGTCCAATGAATCCTGAAGAATTAAAGCAAAAACTCGGAGAAGTTATTGTCAGGAGAAGAAGAGACGAGGTTACGGGAATTAAATACATGAAACGTGTCCCAAAAATTCATTCAGTAGAATTAAACTTTGATGAAAAAAGAATCTATAATGAAGTTTCAAACTTATTGGCCTCAAACTATTATGATTTTAAAGGAGATCCAATAGATACTACCCTAGCAATGCATTCAATTTTACCAAAGATAACTAGTTCTTCAAGATCCTCAATGGAATTTTTAGAATCTTTAATTAAAAATCCCAAATATGCTGAAAAAACAAAAAAAATGGCTCAAGACATATTAAATGGGTTTAAGAATTTAAAACAAGATACAAAAATAAATAGTTTATTGATGATTGTTGAAAAAATACTATCTCAAGATAAAAAAACAAAAATTCTTATTTATACAAAACATCCTGCAACTCTAAAATATATTTCAGGTATGTTAAAGAAAAAGAAGCTAAAAGTAATAGAATTTCAAGGAGGGCTAACTCCTGATGAAAAATCAAGAAGAATAGAAGAATTTTCTACGAAAGGACAAATATTGGTAAGTACTGAAACCGGTTCAGAGGGTCTTAATTTTCAATTTTGCAATAATCTCATTAATTATGATTTACCTTGGAATCCGATGGCAGTAGAGCAAAGGATAGGGCGTATTGATAGAATTGGACAAAAAAAAGATATGAACATCTATAGTCTAGCAACAAAAGACACTATGGAAGAGCACGTGGTAAATTTAATTATAAATAAAATGTGTTGCATTGGGTTAGTCATGGGAGAACTACCAATTATTTTGTTTAATATGGGCCTGGATTCAAATGGAAAATCAGGTTCCACTAAATTTGAAGAAAAATTGATGAAAGCCTATTTGTATTCAGATAATAATCTAACTCGTTTTTCAACAGAGATAGATAGAGTAGAAGAAGAGATCCATAAAGGAATTTTAGAATATAGTCATACACAAACAAACACAAAGGAGTTATTTGGATGAATAAAATGGAGATAAATAATAAAAAATTAATTTTAGAATTTTTCAAAGAATATAATCCAACCGAAAAGGATAATATTTTAAGAATTCCCCAAGCACCAAAACAATTTGAAGAAATTTATGGGAAAAAGGCACCATATAAATTGGTTTTTAGTTTAAATAAACACAATACGACTCAGGGTTCAGAATTAATAGCAAAAGGAAGCTATTTTTTATCATCTATGAAAGAATATATGGAGGATAAGGGGCAAACTAGTTTAATAAAATTAAGTATTAAAACACCTGATTCTATAATAAAATCCATTCCATTAGGAAACTGTTTAGTTTTAAAAACCCAAAAAAACATTTCTTATAATTTTTTACCTGAATTTACCCTTCTTTCATTATCTCAGGCATTAAACGAAAAAAAACAGTTTTTAAAAAAGTATTTAATTAATAATAATCAAATACTTGATATGGATTTGACTGAATTTAAGTGCTCAAAACCGAATCCTAATGAAATTCCCTCATTAGATATCTCAGAACAATTTGATATAGCAAAAAATAATTTCAAAGAAGATATCCAAGAGAACATACTCCCTATCAAGATCAAACTAAAAGAAAAATTACAAACAGAATTGGAAAGAATAAATGAATATTATTCAAATCAAATAAAAGAAAAAGACGAAGAAATAGAGATTTGTAGAAGAAAAATTAATAAGATGAAACAAGATCTTAGGCATACATTTTATGAAAGAGACGTAAATACTTTGAAGAGAAATATCAAAGATTCGGAAGTAAGGTTAGACATGTTAAAGAAAAAAGGATATAAGGAAAGATTAGATGAAGAAAAAGAATTCCATCTAAGAGACGAGATGGACAAGCATGCATTGATCATTGAAAACAAATTAGTTAATGCAAGTATTTTTTATTATCCCATCATCACCTTTTCTTTAGCTCTAACTCAAAAATCAAAAATCAAATCTAGCAAAAAATCAAAAACAATTGAGATACCTTATGATTCATTATTTAAAAAATTTAATTTTGAGTCATTAATTTGTGAATCTTGTAAAAAAAAGAATATAAAAGAAATAAATATTTGCAACGAAGGAAATCATCTAGTATGCAAATCATGTATGAAGAAATACAAATAATGTAAGGAACCTAAAAAGAAATAAATTTTTTAAATAACCCTAAATAAAATTAAAAACCCTAAGATGATTAATCCTGCAACTGAGATCTTTTTCTTATATTTTATTTTGGATATTTGTCTAGAAAAATAAAGAATAACAAATAATTCTAAAAATAATGCAAGATAAATTCCCAAGATAGCAAATAAGCTTAAATCGGTTGCTAAAAATAATGAAGAATAAGCTAAACTATCATCAATTACAGTAATAAATGCTGCAATAAAACCAATTCCCATTAATTTTAAAATTCTTTTTTTAGTTATGGGTTTTGGAGCTTTTTTTATTTTTTCTTCAGTCTTCTTTTTTGTTTTTGGAAGGAATAAATTAGCAGCAATTGCAAATGCAAGAAAAAATATTAATCCTGCAGCAATAACGTTGTAGAATCTAAAACCCTTTAGAATCCTTGCAAACATAAATGACAGAATAATTGCAGCAGTCACTGCTAAGAAAATTCCAAACATGAAAGATAGTTTCCCTTTTCTGGTTTTTGTGATATTCGCAATTAAAGGAACTTGAGTAACAGTGTCATCAAAACCAGTTATCAATTTCGTAAAAAATCCAGATATTATTGCTTTCATCACCATCTTTAATCTGCTAAAGATGTTTAGATATATAAAACTTGTTTAAATCTTCAAACTCCTTTCTTCCTTCTTCTCTTCTTGGGTTCTAAGGCATCACTAATTGTCTTAAATAAATTATAAAAAGCCAACTTAATCTCTTCACCGATTTCATTCCACTCTATACTCTCCCTATTTTCTTTTATTATTTTCTTAGATTTTACCTTAATTTTTTCAGGAATTAAATTTGCAAAAATATTAACATACCCCAAGGTAAAGACAATTATCGGCACTAAAATTATTACCAAGAGATAAAATGGTAAGAGAAGAGTATAAATCTCAGTTCCAGCAAGCACATCAACCAAAGTAAATATTTCAAAAATAAAACCTATCTGCAATATTGCTCCCGCCGCATTAAACAAAGGATAAAAAATATTAAATGGAAAAATAAAAAATTCAAAAATATTTCCTAAAAGGAATGCTATGGAAATCAAGAGTATGGTTAAAATATTCTGATTTAAGAATCCAATTATTAAATGAAATACATTATTAGAAAAAAGACCTAGAAAGATATTGGCTATAGCTAATAGAATTAAGAAAAATAAAATACCAAAAATTCCACTCCAAACAGTCCAGCCAAGTTTACGTTTTCCCATATTTATCTAATAATTAATTCTTATTTAAAACTTTTCAAAACATTTATTAACTTCCTAAACCCTAACCAATAAAGAGCAGGTGAACAAAATGGTTAAATTTTTTAATGTAATTGCGAAAAAACAAACTTACCTTAATCTTATTTATCTTTTGATAGCATTTCCCCTAGGGATTGTTTATTTTACATTTCTTACTACGGGAATTTCCTTAGGTTTTGGATTAATTATAACTCTTATCGGAATTCCTATTTTAGCTTTAATGACTGTGGCATGGTATGGCTTGGGGGTTTTCGAGAGAACATTAACTATGAGCTTATTGGATATAAAAATACCCGAGATGTCAAATAATGCATTTAAAGAAAAGACATTGTGGAAAAAACTAAAAAAGCACTTAAGTAATTCTGCAACTTGGAAAAGTCTAGCATATTTGTTCATTAAATTCCCTGTAGGAATATTATCCTTTGTCTTGATAACGACCCTACTTTCAATATCTATCTCATTTATAGCAACCCCTTTAGTCTATTATCTATCTTTAAGAATTCCTGCAATGGACTTTGCTACAATTAATGGAATAAAATTAATAACAAGCTATGGCTCAACATTTATTTTATCAATTATAGGAATATTTTTCTTATTCATATCACTCCATGTCCTTAATGGTTTAGCATATGTTTCAGGATTATTTGCTCAAATTCTTCTTTCAGGTTCTAAGAAATCTATAAAGAAACGAAGATAAGTCTAGGATTTTGATTATTATATCTCATTACTCTTTTCCAACCGCGTCCCTTTCTTCATGCCCTTTTTTCAGATTATTCAAAAAAATAATTCCTTGCCTATAGACTATTGCATTAGATATTACTATCTCATAAATTTGAGGCGAAGTTAGAATCTGTTTATTTTTTCTAAGCCCCATATTCCAAACTTTCCTAAATCTTTTTGCATAACTTTCTTCTTCCCCATTACCCAAATTTTGAAGTCTTGTCCACTCTCTCATAGCCTCGTTATAGTTCGATCTTCGTTTTTTTGTTTTACCTATATCCCAAATAAAATCTTTAATAGCTCCCATTTGTGTAGCAGTTGCATCATCACAATCGTATCTCATTGCAACATATTTCATTAGACAAACAGAATAATAATTTTTTCCACAAATCTGTTCAATAGTCATCCTATTCATATGTCTTTGAGGGATAGGCAAATCAAGAATTTTTATTCGTCTTTGATATTCCGGAAGAATATCTTCAAAAATACAATAATCACATTCATCACATCGTTTAATCAAATCATCTGGCGAACCTTTTATGTTAAGTTTCATTTCAAAACTTATCCCCTAAATAATCAATTAATCTATATAATCCATAACCCGCTACAATAATTCCTGCAGCACCAGCAAACCCCAGCCCTCCACCAGAACTAGCCTCCTTACGCCCGGTAATTTCTTCTTCTAGATTTGTAGCCTTCCTATAGGCTGCATCAGATGTAGAACTTCCAATATAAATCTCTCTAGATTTTTTTCTCTCACACCTCTCCTGATATTCTTTTTCTTCAGCTGCTTCTGCTTTTAGCTTATCTTCCGCTTCTAATTCGTCAGCCCACCTTAATCTAGAACGATCGTCTCCTTCCACCATTTTAAACCTTATCCTCCAAATTATTAGTTGAGCTTGCAGAATTACTCTCAGTTTCATTGTTTGAATCGTAATGATCTTCTTCAGAAGGATCAGGGTCATCTGGATGCGAAGGAAGATATCCACCAGGATCACCCCCACCCATTCCACTTGTGTATGGCGCTCCTTCTCTATTGAATTTTACCTTTACCATTTCTAATCCCACACAAAAACTCTATATAAACTGAGTAATCCCCTATTTAAAACAAAGAAGTAGAAACATAGTAAAAATTACTGCTTTATCCTAAAAAACAGAAGATTTATAAAATTTTAATCCCTTATTCTAGCATGGAAAAGCTAGATGTGAAAGATTATAAAATTCTTAGAGAGTTAGACTTGAATTTTAGAAAACCCTTTTCTCAAATAGCTAAGAAAGTGGGATTATCGAAAAACTCAGTTTCATTAAGATTTGAAAAATTAAAGCCATTTGTTGCCCATGCGGCAGTAGGAATAAACAACGAATTACTAGGTTACAAAATTGTTAAGGTTTTTTATACATTTGATTTTTATGATGATATGACTGAAAAACATGTTATCCAAGAACTTAAGAAACATAAAAATATCTTATGGGCTGCAAGATTCTATGGACCGTTTGATATTTCTATTTGTCTTTTAGTAAATGATCTAGATGAGCTAATTGATCATATAACTCATTTTAATGAAAATTTTTCAAAACAAATATCCGATAAACAAATTCAGATTATCTCAAAACAATTCTTTTTTAGACATAATTATCTTCATAAGGAAAAACTTTCATTAAATTCTAAAATTTTCAGAACAAAGAAAAGATATATTTTATCCAATTATGAAAAAAAAGTTTTATCAGCTATGAGAAACGATCCCCGTATGAGCTTAATTGAGATATCTAAACAAACAAAGATCACTCCAAAAACAATTTCTACAATTCTTAAAAAACTTGAAAAAAATAAAGTTATTACTGGTTATTTTGCAGCATTCGATAATTCTAAATTTGGCCTAGATACCTTTAAAATACTACTTCAGATTCAAAATACAAAACAAGTAAATGAATTTGAAGAATATCTGATTTCCTTAAGAAATATAAGACATTTTAGAAAGATGTTGGGTGTTTGGGATTATGAAATAGATATGGTATGTCCAAATATGAACGAACTTCATAAACGAATAGACATAATTAAGAAAAAATTCCCAAAAATAATAAAAAGAGTATCATTCGTTAGTTTTGGAAAGAGAATAGTGACAAATAAAGAAAGTTTTTTAGAATAACATTTTATTTATCTTTTCTTTCCCAATGATTTTTCCAGAATCTCCACCTATATCTCTTATTTTCATCTATTTCATGTCCTTTCCAAAGATCAATGTGTTTTTTCTTTTCTTTAATTTTATCTAAATAATTTTCAACAGCTTCATCAATAATAAAATTCCCATTCATATGGTTAACATCCTCCGATTTTACAAGAATACTCTTTCTAAATCCTTGTCTTTTATCTAACTTTATTGCCCATCCAGAAATCCTATTTTTCTCAAAAATCACATTTTTAATATAACCGATTTTATTTCCGGATGAATCATAAACTTTTTTCCCAATAGATTCAGTAAACGGAGGGAATTTCATCTGAGTTTCTTTTTCTTTTAATTTTAGCGGAGAGGGAGTATCTTCTCTCTTTTTCTCAATTTTTTTAATAGGTTCTAACCTTTTTCCAAAAACCTGATTTTGTTCCATTTGATTCCAGACCTTATTAAGTCGTTCCGTTCTAATCCTTTTTTCTACTATCTTACTTTCTTTAATTCTCTTCTCAGCCACAAATCCTCTCTCTTTCTCTCTTGATATTTTTTTCAGATAATTCGAGGATATATCTCCTTCTTTTTCCCATATTCTCTCAAAATATCCCGTAATCTTCCCAATTCCAGCCCCTAATTTCTGTCCCATCCTTTGCCCGACTTCCCCTAATCCTTGTTTAACGGCCCCTACCCCCTGCATAATATCATTCATCCCTTTCTTGAATTCAGGGGATTTCTCTTTGTCTTTAATTGATTCTTCCAGGCCATCTGCATCCAGGTAGGGATCTGAAGGAGTTTTCTTTACCTCATATCTTTCAGCTTCTTTATACAAATCTATTGGAGATTTTTGCACCCCGTATACCGCATCAGCATCATTATAGGGATCTGCCGAAGTTTTCTTTAATTTATATTCTCCATCAACTCCTTGATAAGGGTCTGCAAGTATTTGGGTTACCTTAGGTGCTATTCTTCTAGACTTTTCTTCATTTAATGAGCTCATTATTTCTCCCTCCCGTTTAGATTTTTTACCAAATCCCTTAAATCTTTCTTTGGTCTTCTTCATTCTTTGCTTGGCCCAATACATTCTTTCTTTAGCTCTAAACTTCATTTCTGATAATCCTAATCTTTTTAATTTAATCAATAAATTCAAAATGATTATTATTGCAACTAAAAATACAAATAACAATAAAATCCAAAGATAAGCCTTACTCCCTGCTATTTCAGATAATCCACCTATCTCTTGCTTTGCAATTTCTTTTTCTTCATCCGAAATATCTAAATTAAGGTTCCTAAATGATTGAGCTTTGTAATTTTCAAATTCTGCTTGAACATATAATTTGTAGTCCCCGTTTCCAATATAATAAGGAAAAATTAGATTAGTCTTCTTTGTCTTTTCTTCAAAACTTCCAAAATAAACAACATCTTGTCCAAGCTCAATTTTTTCCCCATTTCTTTCAACCCAGAAATTAATTATAACATCTCCCTCAAATTCAGCCATACCTTTAATTAAATATTCAAAACTAAAATTCAATGAGTTAATGATTGGATTAAGGCTTAGGATTTCTACATCAAACAATTTAACACATTTATGTTCATAGCAATTATAGCCAGATTCGCAATCAGACATTTTATCGCACTCATAACTACTTCCACCTCCACCACTCCCCCCATTATTATTTCCCCCAGTAGGAGCAGTGGTTACAGGAGTCTCTCTTGCAGAATAAACACTAAATCCGGTTACATTAAATGTTAAAGTATTATTAATATAACTCTCTTCAACACAATCACTACAAACTTCTCCTTCCCTTAAAATTTGAGGGTCTGTAAAAGTTATATTGTACAATTTTAATTTAGCATTTGTATCTAAACCGGCTAATCCACTTGAATTTACTTCAATTCTATTTCGAGAAATATTAACATATTTAGTAAAATTAATCACTCCCCCTTCAATGTCTTGGGAAAGATCAGTAATTTCTAAAAACCTTATTTTCCCATACTTTACTTTTTCCAAAGTTAGATTCACAATCGCAATTAAATAACTAGTATTTGTTTCACCCCCCATCACTTCCGCCACCTCCGCCACCTCCGCTAGAAGGAGTACTCGGAAAACTAGTGGTATTCCCATCAAACTCTCCCCAATCAATAGTCACAGAGTAATCCACATTAAGATTCCTTATTTCACTTGAATTAATATTATTCGCAATATCAGTACAGTTTATATTCCAAGTATATACTCCATTTAAAAGATAAATAGTTATATTATTCACCTGATTTTTTTCAGGATTATTTACACTAGAATTTAATTCCCCATTGATAATCAAACTACAATTTAAAACTGAATTTATATCAGAAACATTATAATAAAAATCAATATAATTTGTACTGCCATTTAATGTTTCATTTACTGGATTAATTAGATTAATTTGAGGTTTAGTTAAATCAATAGTAAAATTAACAGTATCACTTCCATGTAAATTAGCAGAATCATTTATCCACATTTCAATCAAATGATTGCCTTCCGATAAATTTAAACTGATATTTGAGCAATCAGTTATTGTTTGGATCATCCCCTCATCTAGATAATACCAACAAGAATCCCTATCATCAGCGAAAATACTATAATTAAGATTTATACTTTCATTATAATTAAAATATTGATTATTTTTAGGAGATTCTATATTTAAAACTGGGTTTGTAGTATCTATTGAAAAACTAACTACTTCGGTGTTATTTATATTTCCAGAAATATCAATACACCCAAATTTTGTATTATAATCTCCGTCACTTAATTCCCTTGAGTAGCTTGCACCGGTTAAACTCGAGTTTAGACTCATGGTATAATTAGTTGCCCAATTATTAATACTAACTACACATGAGCTTAAATTTTCATTAGCACCTATCTCAAAACTTCTTGAAGATTCAGTATACGTTTGATCAAGAGGAGAAACAATTGTTATTAATGGATAGGTTGTATCAATTGAAACACTCCTAGTGGAAGTTGACTTTGAATTTCCAGAGGTATCATAAACAGTAACATTGAATTTATAACTTCCATCAATTAATCCCGTCCAATTTATTGCATGAGTAGCA
>Ga0075122_10001194_pt1 | contig 18855 bp, 19 predicted proteins | sample AntAceMetag02UKB_FD_69790 | JGI IMG/M metagenome (GOLD analysis project Ga0075122, IMG submission 69790) | Saline lake microbial communities from Ace Lake, Antarctica - Antarctic Ace Lake Metagenome 02UKB | ecosystem: Environmental > Aquatic > Non-marine Saline and Alkaline > Saline | place...
CATTATCTTTAGTTAAATCTGCCAATTCTTTTTGAGCTTTATTTACCTCATCCTGAATATCTTCTTGGTTTTTTGATATATCTTTTAAACTATTGTGTTTTTCTTTCCATTTGTTGTTTATTTCGTGCCATATAGAGCTATAGTATTTAAATTGTACATCTTTAAGCTTTAGTTCTACTTCTGCTCTACGTTCTAAACGTTTAACTTGTCTTGTTAAAGAGTTTAGTCTTGGAGATATTTCTTTTAATTGGATAGTAGCTGTTTCTAGATTCTCTTCTGTATGTTCAAGTTTATTTAAAGATTGTCCTCGTTTGATTTGTAAAGGTTTTACTCCTGAAGCTTCTTCAAAAAATTCTTTCCTATCTTGTGGTGAAGCTAATAGAAAATTATCTATCATGCCTTGGCCAATAATTGAATAACTAGTTCTGGCAACACCAACTTTTGCTAGCAACATGTGTATGTCAGCTAAACGAGTTTTTTGTTTATTAATTAAATATTCACTATCTCCGTTGCGATAAAGTTTTCTTGTTATACATATTTCAGACATTCCTACCTCGGCTTTGTCTTTTTCATTGTTAAAATGTAAAGAAACCTCAGCCATACCTAGCCGAGCTTTTTTGTCACTACCAGAAAAAATTACATCTTCTGATTTTTTCCCACGTAAAAGTTTTAAGCTTTGTTCACCCAAAACCCAACGTACGGCATCTGCTACGTTTGACTTACCAGAACCATTTGGTCCTACCACAGAAGTAATGCCCGGTTTAAATTCCAAGTCTATTTTGTGGGCAAACGATTTGAAGCCATTTATTTCTAATTTTTCTAAATACATGATGTTTTTTAAGTAAAAGTAAAAGGTGTCCTTGTGGGACACCTTTATTATATCTTAATATTGTAAAAAATGAAATAAAAAAGCCCCCAGCAGTGTAATTATTTGCCGGGGGACGAAATGATTACAAAACTATTTTACTATTTTAATAATCTAGTTTTGCAACCTTTTCTTTTTAAAACTTGTCTCAAATTCTCAAAAACCTCATCTCGCAAATTGTGGCAGGAGTACCTTTCATTATTTTCTATTAAGTCAGCTAAAGAATAATTGTTTTTTATTCGTTTATAATGGAAGATAATTCCACAGGTCTCTGAGACAAAAAGACCCATAATAACAGAGACGGAAGAGTCGGGACGGAATATTGCCCCATCATTGTCGGTGCTGTGGGTGCTAGATTTCTGCACCACAATATTGACATCCATATTGTCCAATTTGACTATGTGAACTTTTATACTATCCACCAGCCAAAATTTACCACCGCACGCCCAGTTGAAAGGCCCTATTTTCCACGAGGATACGCTAAATGTCTCCTCGGTGAGACAGATTTCAGGCACCTGGGTGATACCAGAAGTAAATAAAAAGAAACTAATGAATAAAAAAAATATTTTTTTCATTTCTTATCCTCTTTTTTTATTACTGCAATCCCGCCATGCGAGCTCTGACACCAAGCTTCATCCATATTGCTGGCTCATCATATCTGTACATGGCTTTGCTAATTTCCGCACTATCTGTAGCTGCAGGATTAATTTCAGATAACACCCCAACCTTGCCCATATGGGCAATTATTTCAGCTGTTACTTCAGGATGGTCTTCTGTCCTCGTAGCCCTAGCGACAGTTTTTTTAAGTGTCTCAAGCGGTGTCATCACCACACTCTTATCCCACCAGTCAGTCAGTCGCGGGTCATGGACATATTCTCTTATTGAGGTATGAAGTCCGCTATTTAATACCACAGTCAATATTTCAACTTTATGACTGTCAGCGTGGACAAAAAGACCATCTTTTGTTTCTGCCCCTGGAAACATGAGGTTTGAAAACCATAGGTGGTCACCTGAAAAAACAGGAGCTACGTATTTGGGCACCTTAAAGGTTTTTTCTTCTTTCGGTGCACAATAAAAAAATAGCACAGCTAGACAAGTGAATAATAATTTTTTCATTTTTTCTCCTAAAATTATGATGATCTGCACATAATTATGCTTTTTTAAATGTTCTTAAATTATTTTAATATTGTATCAAAATTTTCAATTTTTGTCAAGCTGAGGGGTTTGGTGTTAGAATTATGATATAAATTAAATTGAGCTGTATTCGACGGGATCCTTCGTCGTTCCTCCTCAGGACAGGTTAGATAAATGTCTTTAACTAAACAAATTACTTTTAATACAATTATTCATACTATAGGTAAATTTTCAGCTTCCGCGTTGGGAGTTGTTTTTGTTGGCTTATTAGCTAGGTATTTAGGAACAGAAGGCTATGGTCATTTTGTAACTATTTATGCATATTTATTCTTTTTCTCTACTATTGGTGATTTGGGTTTGTATTTAATTACAATTAATGAGCTTGGTAGAGAGGGTATTGATCAAAAGAAGGTATATAGCAATATCTTTACAATGCGTTTTGTGTCCGGAATTATTTTGATGTTAATAGCTGGTGGTTTAATCTGGCTTTTCCCTTATCCATTATTAGTTAAACTAGGTGTTTTAATAGTTTCTATCTCTGTTTTAATGCATATGAGTGATCAGATATTAGTTGCATATTTTCAAAAAGAAATGAAAACAAAATATGCTGCTTTTGCAGAGATTGTTGGGAAAATATTGATTTTAGGTTTAGCTATATTAGTTGTGCTTTTTGATCTGGGGTTTTATGCTGCTCTGTGGGTAGTTGTAATTGGCTTTCTCGCACATTTTTTTATTAGTTTAATATATGTAAGAAAGTTATTACCTTTTAAATTAGCTTTTGATAAAGATATTTGGAAAAGTATTTTAACAAAGTCTTGGCCTGTGGCTACATACATGATTTTCTCAATGATATATTTTAAAGCTGATACAATTATTCTTTCTCTATATCATCCAGCCTCAACCGTTGGCTTGTACGGGGCACCGTATAAGATACTGGAGGTTTTGATTGCTTTTCCTATCATATTCATGGGTTTGGTTTCTCCACATTTGTCTGGTGCATTTTCTAAAAATAATATGGAGAAGTTTAAGCGTATTTTTCAGAAAGCATTTGATGGTTTATCCTTAGTCGTTTGGCCAATGATTTTTGGTACCTTAGTAATGGCTAAACAAGTTATTAATTTAATTGCTGGAAAAGAATTTTTAGCATCTGCTCCAGTTTTACAAATATTAATTGTTGCTACTGGTGTAATATTTTTCGCTCATTTGTCTACTTTTGCTGTTGTTGCTATTAATAAACAACGGCAGATGATGAAATATTATATCTTTGCTGCTGTGCTAGCTCTCACTTTATATTTCATATTTATTCCAAAATATTCATTCTACGCAGCTGGAACAATTACTGCTTTTGTTGAACTATTTATTCTTATTGCTTCTTGGATTATGGTTAAGAAAACACTTAAGTTTAAAACAAACTTTAGCATTAGTTTAAAAAGTTTATTTGCTAGTATAGTTATGTTTTTAATATTATATTTTGGTAATTTTGGATTATTAATTTCCGTTATTCTTGGTGGTTTTATATACTTTATATTAATATATTTATCAGGAGCATTGAAGAGGGATTTAATAATGAGTTTTTTAAGGAAATAGTATATCTATGTATATAATGCTAATAATATATTTTCTTCTATTTATATTCCTATCATGTAAAAACCTTAAATATGGTATTTACTGGGTTATTTTTACTTTGCCATCATATTTGATAAGGTTTGATATTTTTAATTTACCAACCACATTATTAGAAGGAGAAATATTAATGTTATTTCTTGTTTGGTTAGTTAAAAATATTAAGAATTTGAAGATTACTAAGGGATTTTTAATCCCTATTTTTTTATTCTTAATATCTGCCACTATTTCTGTATTTGTTTCACCTAGTTTTTATTCAGCGCTTGGTATTTGGAAAGCATATTTTATTGAACCAATTTTATTATTAATAGTTTTGGTTAGCACATTAAAGAAAAAAGATTTAAAAGATCTTTTTATGGTTTTTGGTATGCAAGTTGTAATTTTAAGTATATTTGCAATTTACCAAAAGTTTACAGGTCTATTTATCACCAATCCTTTTTGGGCTGATGAAGCTACTCGTAGAGTAACTAGTTTTTTTTCATATCCTAATGCTTTAGCCTTGTATCTAGCTCCTCTTGTTGTATTATTTTTGGGATTTTCTGTTAAGAAATATATATATTTAATCCCATTTGTTTTAGGATCTTTTGCTATATATTTCACAAAATCTAAAGGAGCTTTAATCGCTATTTTGATTGGTTTAATTTTTTATGTCTTGTTCTATAAAGGAAATAGGAAATATTTTGTTAGTATTCTTGCTGTTGTTGTAATATTATCTGGTCTATTAATTGGGTTTGGAAAAATTGATTTAAAAGGAACGTCCACAGTAACAGGTGGTGATTCAGTTTCTACACGTTTAGAAATGTGGTCTGAAACCTGGGAGATGATAAAAACAAAACCAATTTTAGGAGCAGGACTAGTTGGTTACCAACCAGCAGTAGCACCTTTTCATGAGAAAGAATATATTGAGGTTTATTTATATCCTCATAACATATTTTTAAATTTTTGGTCAGAGATTGGGTTATTAGGATTAATCTCTTTTATCCTTATTATCATATATTTTTACATCTATGGTTTTAAAAAATATGATAAATGGTCAATTATTGCTATGGCAACAATGACTGCTCTATTAATCCATGGTTTAGTTGATGTACCATATTTTAAAAATGATTTAAGTATTTTGTTTTGGGTGATTATTGGGGTGATAATGATTTTAAGGAGGAGTGCTGGAGTGGTTGAACAGGTCACTCTCGAAAAGTGATGTACCTTAACGGGTACCGCGAGTTCGAATCTCGCCTCCTCCGAAATATATAACACATATGTATCAAAAAATATCTCAAGAATTAAATAAATTAAAAAATCCTGAAAAAATTGAAGTTTATCAGAGGTTTTTTAAGACTGGAAAAGGAGAATACGGAGAAGGTGATATATTTTTAGGTTTAAGAATGGCTCAGACCAGAGAAATAATGAAGAAATATTTTAATGAAGCAGGTTTTAATGATGTACAAAAATTGTTAAATTCTAAGATTCATGAGTATAGGATGGTGGGAGTATTGGTATTAGTTGAAAAATTTAAAAAAGCTGATGATAAATTAAGAAAAGATATTTTTAATTTTTATCTTAAAAACACAAAGAATATTAATAACTGGGATTTAATTGATTTATCAGCTCCTAATGTTGTTGGTAGATATTTATTAGATAAAAATAGAAAAATATTATATACCCTAGCTAAATCTAAAAGTCTTTGGGAACGTAGAATTTCTGTGTTAGCTACATTCACATTTATTCGAGAAAAAGATTTTAAGGATGCAATTAAAATTTCAGAAATGTTATTAAATGATTCTCATGATTTGATTCATAAAGCAGTTGGGTGGATGTTAAGAGAAATGGGCAAAAAAGATGAAAAAGAATTAATTAAATTTTTAGATAAGCACACTTTGCAAATGCCTAGAACAATGTTAAGATATTCGATCGAAAGATTACAGGAAAAAAAGAGAAAATATTATTTAAACTTAAAATAAATGACTAAACCAGAGCTATTATCTCCAATCCAAGATTTTACTTCTTTACAAGCTGCTATTCAGGGTGGTTGTGATGCCATTTACTTTGGTATTCGTGGTTTTAATATGCGTGCAGGAGCTAAGAACTTTACTGTTAATGATTTAAAGAAGATATCTAAGATTTGTCATGACAATAATGTGAAAGCATATTTAGCAGTTAATACAATTATTTATCAAGATGAAATAAAGAAAGTAGAAGAATTGTTAAAAAAAGCTAAAGCTGCAAAAATCGATGCGATAATTTGTTGGGATATGGCTGTAATTGAATTAGTCAAGAAATTAAGGATGGAATTACACATTAGCACTCAAGCCAGTGTAGCTAATTCTAAGTCAGCAGAGATATATAGAAAGATGGGAGCTAAAAGAATTGTATTTGCACGTGAATGTGATTTAAAACAATTAAAACAAATCAAGAAAAATTCTAAAATTGAAATAGAAGCATTTATTCACGGAGCTATGTGTGTATCAGTTTCAGGAAGATGTTTCCTTTCTCAGTTTAAATATAACAAGTCAGCCAATAGAGGAGAATGTTTACAACCTTGTAGAAGAAAATATTTAATTAAAGAAGTTTCTGGTAGTAATGAGTTTGAAATCGGAGAAGATTATGTTTTATCTCCTAAAGATTTATGTACATTGCCTTTTATTGAAAAATTAATTGAAGTGGGCATTACATCTTTTAAAATTGAAGGGAGAAATAGGAGTCCGGAATATGTTAAAACTGTAACTAGTGTATATAGAAGGGCAATTGATTCTTACTTTTCTAATAAATCTAAAAAGAAATTTAAAGAATTAAAAGATGAGTTAATGAAAGAATTAGCAACAGTATATAATAGAGGGTTTTCTAATGGTTTTTATTTAGGTAAACCAATTAATGAATGGACACATAGTTATGGAAGTCAAGCAAAAGAAAAAAAGATACATATTGGTAAGGTTAAACACTTCTATTCAAAGATTTCTGTAGCAGAAATTGAAATTCAAGCAAACAAAGTACTTAAAGCTAAGGATGAAATCTTGATATTAGGCCCAACTACAGGTGTTTTGAAACAAAAAATATCTTCAATGGAAATAGACCACAAACAAATTAAAAAAGCTACACAAAATGATGTAGTAGCTATTAAAACAGATAAATTAGTTAGAGCTAATGATGAAGTGTATAAGATGGTTGGAAATAAGTAATATATGTAGAAAAATAAAGAACAACCTTTTGGTTGTTTTTTTGTTTTTATGATATAATATACACATATGAACAAATTAAAAATCTTTGGAATATTTTTAATTTTGACTGTTATTGTAACTGGTTGCTCTTTAGGGTCTGGTGGAGGATCAAGTCAACAAGCTAAGCCAGTAACTTTAGAATTCTGGGGTGTTTTTGATTCTTCAGATGCATATAAGGATATTATTGTAGCTTATCAAACAGCTAGACCAAATATTAAAATCAATTATAAAAAACTACACTGGGGGGAATATGAGAGAGAGCTACTAGAAGCTTGGGCAGAAGATAGGGGTCCTGATATGTTTTTAGTGCACAATGATTGGATCGGTAAATACCAGACAAAAATGTCTCCTATGCCAGCAAAACTAACTGTGCCTGTTTTAATAACAACCGGGAGTAGCTTTAGTAAAAAAACAAAAACAGAGGTTAAAAAAATAACCTCACCTACACCCGACCAAATTAAGAAATTTTTTGTAGATGTTGTATACCGGGATGTTGTAAGAGATGGTCAGGTTTGGGGGTTACCTTTATCTGTTGACACGTTAGCTCTATTCTATAATCAAACAATTTTAGATTCGGTAGGAGTTGTTGAGGTACCAAAAACATGGCAGGAAATTGTTGAGGCTGTAAAAAAAGTTACACGCTATGATAGTGAAGGGAATATAAGTCGTTCAGCTATTGCTATGGGTGGTGCTAATAATATCCTACGTTCAGATGATATTTTGACATTACTTATGATGCAGAACGGAACAACAATGGTTGATTCTGGTGGAAGTATTGCTTTTGACGACAGATCTATTTACGATAATAAACTTTATCCTGGAATTCGAGCTTTAGAATTTTATACAGATTTTGCTATGCCAATGAAAGATGTATATACGTGGAATAGCCAATTTTCAGAAGCAACAGATGCTTTTTTACAAGGTAAGTTGGCAATGATGTTTGGATTTTCCTATCAATTACCATATTTAAAAGCCCAGGGCCCTTCTTTGGATTTAGGAATAGCTCCAATGGTACATATTAATAGCGATGGCACAGATTCTGGTGGACAAAGTACAAATCTTGCTGATTATTGGATTTTGAGTGGATCTAAAAAAACAGAGAATATAGATGAAGTTTGGGATTTCATAACTTTCAGTACAATGAATAGTTATAAAGATAAAACTGGTCAAAATATATATCAAGCAGAAAGTTATTTAAACAAAACTTTAAAACCACCTGCTTTAAGAGGTTTGATAAATAAATATAGAGAGGATCCTTTGGTTGGTCCATTTGCATATCAAGCGCTTAGTGCTAAAAGTTGGTATCAAGGAAAAACGCCAGAACATGTAGAAAGTGTTTTTAATCAAGCTATAAGGGATATTTTAAGTGGGTCTAAGGATTACAAGGACGCAATTAAATATGCTGCTAAAGCAATAAGTAGTACTTATTAAGTTTATGAAATACATATTTTTATCTTTATTATTCATAATATTTCTAGCTGTTCCAGCTGTTGTCAGTGCTGGTGTTTTGCCACCGTGCACAGCTACGGGTAATTGTGGTATTTGTGACATGATGTTTACCACTAACGCAATTATGCGTTGGATAACTTTAGTTGCTGGTGCAGGCGCTCTACTTTTTTTTGTGTGGGGTGGTTTTTTGTATATAACAGCAGCAGGAGATAAAGCTAGGGTAGCAAAAGGTAGAACTGTTATTATTAATACAATTTTTGGAATTATAGTTATTTTTATGGCCTGGACAGCAGTCAATTTTGTTATTAATAAAATGGCTGGCACAAGTAAAGTAATGACTTTTACAGATCAAGAAGAGGATAGAGTAGAGTGGTATAATCTTTGTAAAGGTGATGGAACTTTTGAAGATTGTACAGGCAAAGGAGATGGTTATCCTTGTGGTAATGACATGAATAGATATTGTTTGAATAGTGTTTGTCAGCCAGGACAAGAACAAGGGAATTCTGAAGACGGTTGGAGTCGTTCTTGTGATTGGCTTAGAGAGCAAGCAAAGATGGGAGGCAAAGGCCCTTACAGTGGGTATGAGTGCCGTGAAGTTGGACCAAATAATGAGTGTGGTGTTAGGACTGTTGCAGAATGTGATGTTGCATCGAATTGTATTAAGAATTTATGTGGGCTGGATACGTATAATATTAATAGAGTTTGTTGTACTCCTAAATAAAAATATATGAAAAAAACTTTTTTATCACTTACTATTTTTATTCTTTTATTAACACCTATAGTTGTTTTTTCAGCTGAAGATATTGGTTGTGACGAAAGGCAAGGTGTATGTAGTCCTGCTGGTACAGATACTTTATACACACCAGAGGTTGTAGCAGCTAGATATATTAAAATAGGGGTAGGCTTCCTGGGTATTATTGCATTACTGTTCTTTATATACGCTGGCTTTTTGTGGATGACAGCTCAAGGCAAGTCAGATGTAATTAAAAAAGCTCGGGATATTATGATTTGGGCTGTGTTAGGAATCGTGGTTATTTTAAGCTCTTATACACTTCTAAACTATATATTTGGGAATGTTGACACAATACTTAATTAGATGAATTAAAAAAATAGTATTTTTATTTAAATATACTATAAAAATATGATATACTTAGGTTGTGGAAAAATGTATATTTTTTTTAAAATATTAATAAATGGTCGAACAATAGTTTAATAAAAGATGTTTACAATATTGATTTTATTTATTATGTGTTTGGATATCCACACGTAATAGAACAGAATATTGTAAAATGAATTCTTATTATGAACAAAAAATTAATAAAAAATGCAGCTTGTTTTCTACTTCTTTTGATGATGGTTGCACCTGCAGTTATTGCTGTAAATACAAATACGGCAAATGCGGCAACTGGTGATCCTAATACTGAATCTTATTTTGATACTGAAACTGAAAAATTAGATTTAGCTGGTAAAGAGGAAAATGTTGGCATAGTTACAACGGTTGTAAATATTGTTAATGTTGTTTTAGGGCTTTTAGGTTTAATTGCTGTAATCATTATTCTGATTGGTGGTTTTAGATGGATGACAGCTCAAGGAGCAGAAGATAAGGTTGAGAAAGCAAAGGATACAATTAAATACGGTTTAATTGGATTAGCTATTATTTTATTAGCATATTTAATTGTTCGTGTTGTAATTGCTTCTGTGGTTGGTTTTGGAACTGAGCCTAGTACTTGGACACCAACATAAATTTTTTAAAATGAGCAAAAACTTTAAAATTATAATATTTTTTGCTTTAGTAGCAATATTAACCCCCTTGTTTTTAATCGGGCAAGGGGGCTTTGCTAGTGTTTACGCCTCTGTCGATACTAACCCTGCTGTTAGTAGTTTACAGATTACAGCAGGAGAGGCTGGTTTAACTAGTGAAAAGGATCCAATAGAAATTGCTGGGACAATAGTAGAATTTCTACTTGGATTTTTGGGAATAATTTTTATTGTTCTTTTAATGTATGGAGGATTTTTACGAATGACTGCTCAAGGAGCAGCTGATAAAGTAAGTACTTCAATGAAGATAATCACAAGTGCGATTATTGGAGTGTTTATTATATTAGCTTCTTGGATCATTACAGCATATGTGTTTGATCAGGTTAATTATCAAGTTGGAGGAGATTCTGGTTCAGTAACAATGTGTAATTGTGTTGATACTGTTAATGGTTCTTGTCAAGAACAAGGTTATGTTAGTGGGGGGTCTTGTAGCCCAGGGTGTGATTATTCAACAGAAACTTGTTGTTGTAAATAATATTATTTAAATATGAAAAAAAATATTTTTAAAATCATTTTACCTATTTTTATTTTAAGCATAATTCTAATGCCTAATTTGGTATTTGCAGATAATATTGTAAAAGATAGTGGTGGAATATTGGATAAATTGGCTAGTTTTTCTGCTAATATAGGTTTAACAGGTGATCCTGCAACAACAACACCTATCACTATTATTATTAGTGTAATTAATATGGCATTAACATTATTAGGATTATTTTTTGTAGTTTTAATTATGTATGCCGGGTTTACTTGGATGACAGCTCAGGGAGACAAAGATAAAGTACAAAAAGCTAAAGACACAATAAAGAATGGAATTTATGGAATAGCAATAATTCTTCTTGCTTATCTTATAGCCAACTGGGTGTTTGATGCGGTTTTAAACATTGCTGGTGGAGAAACTAACTTTTTAGAACCTGAGCCTCCTACCGTTCCTTAGTAAAATATATTTAAATTTAGAAATCAAAAAACAGACCTCAATGTTGACAGTCTGTTTTAAAATATTTTTGCTCCTATTTCTTACATAGGGCTGGTTATAGTTTATTCCTGTACGCCCGGAATTTAAAGGTTGTTGTTGGTTATAACACCAACGTTTCCTCTTTTGTTTTGTTTTTTTGCTAAAGCTTCCTTGTAATAGCTAGAAGCTGCTTTAGCTCCGTCATGTGTTATGGGGGGTTTTACCGAGGATGAGGATGAAGCGGAGGAACCTTTTTCGGTTCGATAGGTGCGGTTACTGTTTGTATTTTTAGTACTGACTTTTGTGTTTCCAGTACTAGTTATAGCAACAGCATTATCTGGGTTAGTATTACCGGCTTTTGCCAGATTCAAAGGCCCTGTTCGTCGTGATCCGTCAAATGTTTTGCTTGTGTATTTGACAGTCACAGAACCGTCGGGATTGGTTTTTGTTGTTAAACTTTCCTCCTCTGTTTTTGGAGTGAAAGTTCCCGCACAAGAAGATAAAAGAGAAATTATAACTAACAGACAGAAAATTTTTGTTAGATTTTTCATTTTTCACCTCATAAATATATTAAGTTTTGATTGTTTAACGAACTAATGTGAATTTAGTATATATTAACATAAATATGCACAGATGTCAATGTTTGGTGGATATTTTGGCTAAGGTTAGACATTAGAACCTAACCATCTAGTTTTTCTTTACATTTCGTAATAGTTGGTACTGGAGTAGGGTCCATGTTGTTTAAAATCGCTAAATAATAGCTTGTCCAATCAACTAAAAGTACAGTACTAAGTTTTTGTGTCCATGTGTCGTCACCTTGCGCTTGAACAATCTCATATTGAATATTTTTTTCATCTAACATTGATGCCCATACATCAAACCTTGATGATATATATGGTTCGTCAAAGTCGTTTCTTAATAGAAAATACATATTATCATCTCTTCCTCTAGAAGGGAAAGAAGTGCCTTCGATTGAATTATGCATTGCTTCTGGAAGAACATCAAAACAAGAAAATGTTTTTGCATTTTCACTAAGTTGATTTTTAAATCTTCTTGCAACAGATTTTAAAATTCCAGAAGCTAATATGATTGACTCATGATCAAAGGATGTAAAAGCTAAATGCTTTGCTAAGTTTTCTTCAACTGGACTTTCTAGTTTTAATTCTTCATTTAAACTAAACATTTTTTGTAAAGCTGGTTCAATTTCAATTTGTTCTGTTAGTTGTAGTTCATTGTTTAAATAGATTAAGAAACCAAGCTGATAACCCAAGCTCGCTCTTGGAGTAGCATCTGTATCATAGTCATATATTGTCGCACCCTCTACTTCACCCATTTCTTCCAGTTTTCCGCGTTCAGCAATTATAATAATTTTAGATTCCCTGGCAGCCGCATCTTTAAAAGATTCTAAAGTTTCTTTGGTTTGTCCAGAATGACTTAATAATATTACCAAAGTATTATCGTCTACCCATCCAGGTAAGTTCATTTCTCTTACTAAAGCTAAAGGTTTTTTAATGTCAGACAATTTTTGATTGAATAATATGTCTGCAGCACTTCCTGATCCACCCATTCCAACAATACATACATTATCAAAAGTATGATATTTTTGTGGTAAATTTACTTCTTCAGCTTTTTTTAGGGTTTCTTGTATTTGTTTAGGTAAATTCGTAATATGTGCTGCCATATTAGATTTATCTGTATTTTTAATATAACTTATATCATTTAGTTTGTTTTCCATAGAATAATTGGTTAATTCTTACCTATTCATTATATCTCTCCTTGTACAATATTGGCAAATTTATTGTCCTAGTTTTTTATGGTATAATATATTTAGTAATAAATAATTACTTATGCTCAAAATGTTTACTTTTAATGTGTGTCTATTTAATTTTCCGTTTTAATATATGGCCAGATTTTTCTGGTCTTTTTTAATTAATTAATTAAGAAAATTTATGTCAAAAATAACTTTGAGTTTGGTTATGATTGCTGCAGTCGGGGCAATTGTAATCGGTGCCACTGGCGCATATTTTTCTGACACAGAAGTTTCCTCGGGGAATACTTTTACAGCAGGAACTTTGGATTTAAATATTAATGAAGATAACATAGCTGTTTTAATGTTTTCAGAAAGTAATTTAACACCAAATAGTTCTGGAAGTGAAGAAGTTAACTTGGAAAATGTAGGCAATTTAGATGGATTTTTAGATATTAGTTTTTTGAATTTGGTTAATGATGATGTGAGTTGTAATGATCCAGAAAGCGATGTTGATACAACTTGTGGATCTGGTGAAGTAGGTGAATTAGCAGATAATTTAGATATTTTAGCTTATCTGGATGAAAATGATAATGATGTATATAACGCAGGTACGGATGTTTTGGTCTATGAAGGTAAAGCAGTTAATATAGCAGGAGAACAATTATCAGATCAGGCTTTAGATGGCGATGATATAAAGAATTTTAGATTGGAATGGAGTATAGACACAACAGTGGGTAATATTATCCAAAGTGATAATACAAGTTTTGATGTTGAATTTGAATTAGCACAAACAGCCGGACAGTAACTTTTGTTAACCGCCTTTGCTCCCTATAAGCCATTTATCGCTACAGCGGGCAAGCTTTGATGTTTTTAATTTATGAAATTTAAAAAAATAATATATTATATATCCACAGTTTTAATGGCATTAATTGTTATATTACTAGTTATTTCTGTTTTTCCAATTAGTAATAATTTTAAATTTTTAATGGTGCAATCTGGTTCAATGCGACCAGAAATTAAAACAGGAAGTGTTATTTTTGTTAAACCGACTTTAGAATATAAGATTGAGGATGTTATTACTTTTAATGATGTGAAAGAAACAACCACTCATCGCATTCATGATATGGAAGTTGTTTCAGGTGAATTGTTGTATGTTACTAAAGGAGATGCTAATAATCGTCCTGATAAAAAAAGAGTAAAAGAACAGGATATTGTAGGGAAAGTATTTTTTTCAGTTCCGTATATTGGATACATTGTTGATATTATTAAAAAACCAATTGGTTTTTTAATAATTATTTTTATCCCTGGTATTTTTATTATCCAAAAAGAAGTTAGGAAGATATTAGCAGAAGTAAAGAAATAAAATGCTAGTATATTAAAAAATATATGTTTAAAAAAACTAAAATTTTTATTATTTTAATAGTTCTAATGCTTGTTGTGGGGTGTATTTTGATATTTGTTAATTCAAATAAAGAACAAAAACGACAAGATTTTTTAAGTAAATTAGATGGTGAAGTTGTGTTTACTCGTAGAAATTCCGAGGGTGTTTCTGACGTATGGAAAATTAATGCTAATGGAACAAATGAAGTTTTATTGTTTCATAATGATTTTGGTGTACCTTATGCTGGAGCCAGTTTTCCACAGTGGTCAGATGATTATGAAAAAATATATTTTAGAACAATGGATAAAGATAGAGAGGGAAGAGTTTTTGAAATGAATATAAACGGGGAAGATATAAAAATCGCAGAAAATTACGCAGATTATAGATTGAGCAATACAAGCCAATATACAAGAGAAAGTGATATTTTTCATAAACAAGGCGACTTGCATATAGAACAAAACAATCAGAGATTTAAAATATATGATCATAAAGGATACTATAACCAAGATTATGCCCCAGGTGCTAGTGAAGCATCGTGGTCACCAAACAAAGAATATATAATTTTTAACACAGGAAACGGTATTGAGATTTGTAATAAAGTAGCTGATTGTTTTTTGTTAACAAAAGGTGCAGATCCTGATTGGAAATAATAAAATGAAACATGTTTTACAAAATATGCATATTAAAAAAGCAAATAAAGTATTTTGCTTTTTTTTAATATTGTTTTGTTTTTTTCTTGTATTAAATTTAAATGTAGCTAAGGCTGGCCAGGGTGATGATTGCAGTTATCCAGAATTTTTACCTAATAGTTATGGTTGGCGAAAATTGAAAACTCAGACTTTTACTAAAGATAAAAGTCCATATTGTTTTGATATTGCTTTAGGTGTGCCAGCTACAGAAACTTTAACTTTTGAGCCAGGAACTGTTATTAAATTTGGTACAGTAGCTGATTCATATTATCGTCAGGGGGCTGGTTTAGGGGTAAGAGGAAAGATGTTTGTAAATGGAACAAAAGACAGTCCGGTTGTTTTTACTTCTATTTATGATGATATTGAAATGGGAGACACAAATAATGACGGACATCTTACTCAGCCAAATCCAAGAGATTGGAATAAAATCCAATTTTTTGATAATAGTGAATCTAAAATTAATTACGCTGTTTTTAAATATGGAGCGCATAAAAGTCCATATATGCTTAATATTGAAAAACAAGCAAATATTTCAATAACTAATTCGGTTATTAAAAATAGCGGAGGACATGGAGCTTTTGTGCATGATAAAATAAATCAATTTAGTTTTAATAAAATATATAATAATGCTGTTTATGGTGTGTATGGTTGGGTTTCAGAAGATAATAAAAAAATAGATATTAGATATAATTGGTGGGGTTCAGCAGGCGGACCTTTAATTTATGGCGTGAATGAAAATTTAGATCCATTAGCTCAGAAAATTGGCGGTTCTTCTGGAAATAATAATATATTTCTTTATGATCCTTGGCTAACAACACCAGATGAAGAAATTCCTTTGTGGCGGAGAAATATTCAAGCAGGAGATATTTTGTATGTACCCTATGCTGCTGGAGTTGGACATACTGCAATGTATGTTGGCAGTGGAAAAATTATTGAAGCGCAGGGTGATGTTAAACATCCATTTGATTCTAATCTTAGTAAAGTAAAAGAAAATTCAATTAACAAATATGACTACCCTGATAGAACAAACATATATTTGTTAAGAGTTAAAAAACCAACAGGAATTAGTGATAGTGAGTGGCAATTAAAAAAACATAATGCAATTGAGTTTGTAACAGATCAATTTGAAGCCAACAAACCATACGATTGGGGTTGGTTTAATAAAAGTTATGATGCAAATTCTTCGTCTTGGTACTGTTCAGAACTTGTTTGGGCTGCTTACTATAACCAAGGTATAAATTTAGAACATTATGGAGACGCAGATGGTTTTTTAAGCCCGGTTTCTCCTGCAGAAATATTTTTAGATAATGATACATATATTATTAGCGGGCATCACGAAGAAATAAAACCTAGTTCTTGGCGTAATTATGTTTTACTGATGGTTCTTTCTCCAATTGAAATTAGAGTTATAGACCCAGATGGGAATATATTAACTAAAGATAATATTGGAATCCCAGGAGCAACATATTTGGAAGACTATGTAGATGCCGCTGGTCATATACACGATAGAATATATTTACCAAATATATCAGGTGAGTATCAAATTCAGGTAATTAGAGAAATAGGTGCAAATGATAATGAAACATATAGTTTAACTGTGTCAGATGTGGATGGTAATACAAAAGATTTTTTGGCTCAAGACAGGACTGTTCCTGAATTAGAGCAAATGCATGAATATGTTTTTAATCCAAATAATATTGTGTCAAGTGGAACAGGATTTTTTGACACAGAATATTCTAATGTAAATATTTTTACTACAGGAACATTGGATTTAGATTTACAAACAAATGTTTTCTTTAAACCAACAACTACTCCAGCCCAGAATGCAACAAGTAGTTTACAAATTTCAAATTCAGGTACTTTAAATTTTAAATATGATATAAAGGCGAATAATTTATCTGCAGATGTTGATTTCTGTAATGCTTTGGGTTTAAAAGTTTTAAAAGACGGAAGCCAGATATATAACGGAAGTTTAATTGGTTTTTCTAAAAATTTATCTGTTTTAAATTCGGGTAATTCAGATAATTTTGAATTTGAAGTTTCGCTTTTATCTGATAATTTTGATTTGCAAAATAAAATTTGTAATTTTGATTTTGTTTTCCAGTCATGGCAGGAAGGTAATAATACATATAGTTCGGAACAAGGCTTTTCTGATTATGAAGTCAATTCTGTTAGTATTAGCAGTGGTAATTGGCAAACTGAAAGTGAAGCTAATTTAGTAATAAATAAAGTATATTATGATGTTGTTGCTGGTGATCAAAAAGAGGGCGATAATGAATGGGTAGAGATATATAATGCAGGAGAAAATGCAGTTGATATTTCAGGCTGGCAGATTTGTGATAATCATGCTTGTGATTTAATTCCAGACAGTCAAGTAATCCCAGCTTTGGGTTATGCTATTATTACTGCTTCTAGCACAACATGGAATTTTTTATATACTGCAACAAGTACAGTTGAAATTGTTTTAGATAGTAAGATTGGTAATGGCTTAGCTAATAATAGTGATAGAGTGATTTTGGTAGATTTAGATTTAGAACAAGTTGATGCTATAAGTTATGGTGATGATGTATATGCTTTTGACCCAGCCTGTGAAGATGTTGCTGAGGGTAATGTGTTGTCAAGAATAGTTGGCAGTAAAGATACAGATAGTGCAGATGATTGGGAGGAGATACAGACATGAAAGTAATTAAAATATTTTTAATTTGTTTGTTTTTATTTTTACCTTTGCTAGTTACAGCAAAGGAGAATTTAATAGTAAATTTTAATCCAGACCCCTTATTTTCTACAACTAATTTTGCCCCTGGAGATAGTTTGAGTGGTTTTGTAAAAGTAGAAAATGATAGTGGACAAACAAAAAAGATTGTTGTTGAGGCAACCAATATATTAGACACTGAAAGTTTGAGTGATATTTTTAATTTACAAATTAAGCAAGAGTCAGATATTCTTTTTGAAAATTCTCTAAATGTTTTTTTAAAATCCGGAGAGATATTTTTGTCTAGTTTAGAAGATAGATTTAGTAATATTTACGAGTTTATAATTAGCTTTGACAGTAAGTCGGGCAATGAGTTGCAGGGGAAAAAATTAGAAAATTTTGATTTATTAATTGGTTTCTTGGGGGAGGAAAAAGTTTTGGTTGTTGCTAATAATTCGAATGGAGGAGCAGGTGGAGTTTTTGAGGACATGCCAAGCGATGAAGTTTTACAAGATTTAATTATTTCTCAACAAATTGAAACATTAGTTCAAAATGATCAGGTAACTATTACTTGGTTAACAAACCATAAATCTACAAGTAGAGTAATCTATTCTATTGCAGGTGAAACACACTTATTTGATTTTAATAATCCTCCAAAGTATGGTTATTTTCATTCAACTTTAGAACAAGATACACCTGCTAATATAAATGGCGTTACTTTTCATAAAGTGGTTTTGAAAGATTTGGTTCCTGGTACAGAATATTATTATCGTGTTGTTTCACACGCTTCACCAGATACTATCAGTCAAGAATACAGTTTTATTACTAAGAGTTTTGAAATAGAAAATTTGAAAGAAGGCATAGAAATTGGGAGGAAAGAAATGCTGGAAAATATTGAAGATGAAAAACAATTAGAGCAAGATTTTTTACTTGCAAGAATGAAATCAGAAGAATTTAAGCAAATTTATCCTACAGACGCAGGACAAGTTGCCGGAGAGAAGATAGAGCAGAGTACAGATAATGCACCAGATTCTTTGAAGAAGATTTTCCACCCATTCTTTTGGTGGTTTATTATTTTTTTAACTATTTTGATTACGGTGGTTATTTGTGTTTTTAAATTAAGAAGAAAAAATATAGAATAGGGCTTGGTAGGTTTATTTTTTGCTAGAAATGTTGCCCATTTTGTATTGCATAATAGGTGTCGCATTTAGTCATCTAAAAATCTAACTTTACTGCCACTGGTTGGGACATATATTTTCTAACTATGTTGGTTTGTGAATTATTGATAAA
>Ga0075122_10001195_pt1 | contig 18852 bp, 11 predicted proteins | sample AntAceMetag02UKB_FD_69790 | JGI IMG/M metagenome (GOLD analysis project Ga0075122, IMG submission 69790) | Saline lake microbial communities from Ace Lake, Antarctica - Antarctic Ace Lake Metagenome 02UKB | ecosystem: Environmental > Aquatic > Non-marine Saline and Alkaline > Saline | place...
GTGGTACTCTTGACCGAAGGGGCGCTGAAATCAGCGGTTGTAAATGTAAACAGGTTGTCAGCGGCCAGTGGGTTTCCTGCCAGGTCAGTGACACCCGTAGTGACTTTTACCGTATAGGTCGTATATTCATCCAGGTCGGCTGCAGGTGTTAAGGTGGCGGTTTTAGAGGTGATAGACAACGAACAACTGACAGTCGCTGTGCCTTTCATCAGTTTTACATTACTACTTGTCAGGGTCGCCTGGGCCATCCCTTCACTGAACGTAATTGTGACAATACTATTCAAGGCGATACTTTTAGCAGCGTCCACCGGGGTGATGCTCTCAATGGTCGGAATTTTGGTCGTTTCAAACGTGGTGATATGATCTGTTGCAGTAAGGTTCCCGGAGGTATCGGAGATATTCTTGTTGACTGTGACATTATAGGATGTCGCTTTCTGCAGGTCACTGTCGGGTTGGAATGTCAGTGAACTGTCATTGACCGTTAACTCCCCCTCAATGGAAGTTCCATCCTGCAGCAGGGAGAATTTCCCCTGGACTGAAGATAAATCGACTTCCTCAGCAAAGGTTACAGCAATCGTGCTGTCAACCAGAATATCAATCGCTCCGGCCGCGGGACTGATCCCGATGACCATTGGGGCAAACGTATCCTCCAGCACTTCACTTTCCTGTTTCTGGCAGGCGGATAGAAAAATGAATAGGATCACAAATAAAGCTGCGACTAATAGATATTTTCTTCTATTGCGTATCATTGTTGTGTCACACGATAAAGATTAGGATAATAGTCAGTTCGTTTTTACGAACATACGTAAATCATCGTTCTGGTTGTAATTATGACATCGTCTCTATTTTTTTTCGCTTCTTTCCAAGGAGAAAGCCGATTTGCTGTTTATTCCTTGCTCAGAATCAGATGGTCGATAAAGGCTTTGTCCTGACCTTCAGAACCATTTCCATCTTTGATATAGCACCATTCAAAATCATGGTCGCCGGTGGTGTCAGTATCGGATTCAGGGCTGGAAGACCACGAATTGTACGTTCCGGACCATGTATCCTGGGAAGTTCCATCAATCGAGAAACTCAGATAATCAAAAACGGATTCGGAACTGACATACTGATAAAAACTAACCTGGTTATAATCCCCACTGATTTCGAAGCAGGATGACTGATTGCCCTCAATGTCTCCGGAGGCCAGGCTGTAGGTCCCATATTTTGCGTCGGTGGTGACATCCCAGTCAGCATCTCCGCTCATCGTCAAGTCAGCAGGAACCCCACTTTCGAACCCGGACCCCCAGTCACTGGTCGGATCGATGACCGTATAACTGAGACTGCCCGATGAGGGGTAGCGGGTCGTCCCATCTGAATTTTCAGTCTCCACATACCAGTAGTTGGTCCCGTCAGTCGTCAGTTTCCCCTCCGCATAAGACAGGGTTTGAGTGAGCGTGTCACCACTGATGTCGAGGGAGTCAAAAAGGGTATATGGGTTTGAACTGGTTCCGAAATAGATCTTCTGTTCGTAGCTGCTGGAGACACCTTCGGCACTGACGCTAAACAATTGATCTCCAGTAGCATCTTTTTGAACAATGGCGCCATCAGCCGGCGAAGGGTCCGAGATCACCGGTGAACTTGTTGAACTACCACTATTCGGAGTGGTGGTAAAAGTGAGATAGCCGCTGGCCGGATATCTTCTGGAACCGGAGTTGTTTGTTGCCATCACATACCAGTAATTGGTACTGTTCGATTCCATTCTACCAGATTCATACCCAACAGTAGTCTGCAGATAATCCCCATCCAGCCCGCCAGCTGCGGTGTTGAACGTATCGCTGGTTTCATCATTGAAGTAGAAGATTCCACCGCTGGCATCGTCGATAGTAACCTGCAACACCTGTCCGGCCACTCCGACAACAACCGTTTCACCGTCAAACGGATCCGGCAGAGAGATGGTTGGGATATCGCCGCTGGCGTCTGTCCCGGAAATGTTGATATTATCCACCCAGGCATATGCATCGTTGTCAGGAACATAGGTGTTCACTCCGCGACTATAGCACCATTTGAATGTATGAAATCCGGCGTAAATATATTCTGCATAACGGTGCCAGGCATCAGATGTGGTGTCAGTATCGTTTGACAACTTTTCCACATCATCCAGGTAAAATCTAAAGTAGTCGTTATAGGTAGAGTAGCTCGAACTATCTTGTGTCGAGGGAGCCTTCCATGAAAACGACATACCGCCGTTATCAGTTATGATACTGAGACTGATGCAGGAGGACTCACCCGCTGCAATTGTTCCGGATTTGATACTGTACGACCCCAAATCATCCCCGGAACTGCCTGTTGTGGTGCTTGCGGTCCAGTCGGCAGAATAGTGCATCAGGAATGACTCGGGGAGACTGCCCTCCTCAAATCCAAAGATATTACTGGATGTTGAGGCGGAATCCGACATATAGAAGTAACTGTCTCCGGAGGATGGGTATCTGCTTCCGCCACTGTAGTTGCCCACTTTTACGTACCACTGTTTCTGCCCGGAATCGCTTATTGTGACGGTCTCATTACTGGATGTACAAGTAAGTGTGATGCTGGTGTTTTCCTGCGCAGTTTCGGTTTCTGTCACTCCGCCGCAACTGTACTCGACGATTACTTCCTTGACAGTTCCGCTTGCCGGATCCCCGCACAGACTGTTGCTCACGGAAACGGTACAACTCGTTTCTCCATCACATTCGCTCTGAAAGTAAGCGGTGGCGTTGCAGGTATTCTCATCTTTTCCGTATAGTGCGCTGCTGATTAAAATACCGGAACTGTTTGTTGCATTTGTGAAAGGTACGGCGACTTGCAGATAGTCCCCGGAAACGTCACCTGCGATTGAGCGGTAGGAGACGTCGCCTGTATCTTTGAACAGGAACTTTCCGCCAATGGCTCCCGGGGCCTTGACTTTGAGGAGAATAGAATCTCCGCTGGAAACAACATCTGATGAACTGTCCGGGCTTGCACTCTCAACAGCGGGCAGGGTGCCGCTGATGTCGAGACCGGGGAATGAAATCAGGTCCAGAGTCGCATAATCCTCTTTATTGTCTTCTGCATTATTCCACGAATACCCGGTTCCGTAGTTACACCATCTAAAATCGTGAATGCCCTCTTCAACTGCGTATGTATATTGCTTGTATTGTCCATCGGTATACGTACCGGTAAGTGTTTCGATCAGAGTGTCATCGATGAGGAATCCGAAGCTTTGTGAATAGTCATAGTAATAAAAGCTGACATCACCTGCACTGGTGTATACATTGACGTCGAAACAGTCTGCCGCGCCGGCTTGTAGTACGGAACTGCCGGAAGGGGCGGCTGAATCAGAGACAATGGTCCAGTATTCTCCTGTGCCAAGTGTGAAAGACTCCGGAATTTGACTGTCTTCAAAACTATAGGCATCTCCACTACTGCCAGTGACACCCCCTGTCCCCGGGACGGTGACGACGGCAGTTTCATCCGTAAAACTGCTTTCCTTTTTGCACCCGTTTACGATGAATAATAGTAAAATGAATAGGATACACGAGATCCCTTTTAGAATCTTCGTATCAAAACCGAACCGGGAATGGTTGATTCCCGGATTTTTGTTTAATAGTGACCGTCCTGATTCAGGAGTCGATTTTGAATGATAAGAAAAATTCGGTGTCAATATTTTTGATTTAATCAAGGTGATTCGAATCAACAACAAAAAGAAATTTTGAGTTTTCATCCGTTTTTTGGGGTGGGTATAGCTGTTTTTAATAGTGTCAATCAGTGCCAGATTAACATATAACGCCGAAATCTTTTTTCACGACTGCAAAATCTTTTTTCACGACTGAACTACCATAAATTAATATTTCTGCAAATTCAAAACAGTATCGCGTTAGAAAAGTATTTTTTCTCAGCGATATTAAGAACTAGACTTTTAGAAGTCAAGAACAATTTTTAGTTTCTATTCTGTGAGCGGATCCTGTTTCAGATTTTTTAAGCGCTTTAGCGCGATGCATTCACACCATGCCAAAAGCGGTGCGTTTTTGGGCTAGTGTTTTGAAATATCCCAGTAAATTTGCATGTTAGCTAATTCGCGTTGTTCGATGATATTGATTCCCTCCTAGCTATTTTCTTCAACGGTGTCCGGGTTGCGCCACCTGTTCTGCTTTCGCTTTCAACCCTCTGGAATTGTTCGACTAGAATCCAGAGTACTTGACCAACTGGGAAAATTTGTCAGAAATGAGATACTTTTTTGCCTTGTATTCGACTGTCCAAACCGATAGTCTTTCTTCGTAAAAAGTGTCATTTGATATTCCCTGACGAATCAGAGCCATAAATCTGAGAGTCGTTCTCCAAATCAATCTGGTCATCGTTGTGCTTTTACTTCAGACAGTTGCTAATGCTTGCAGATTGTTGGAAAACGGCCGTGGTGTTTGATGATGTGTTGTCTGGAATTCATGATTTTCCAAAGTGCGTTTATGTGGTTAATCCCCTGAAAGGAGGTCAGAATCATGTACCGTAAAGAACCGTTGGTGAAGCTGGGAAATGATTTTACAAACCGCAGTTCATGGGTTGAATCGCCCAGAGCCTGGGAAAAGCTTTTACCCCAATCCATTCCCAAATCTGTTTCATATCCGGAAATCCCCCTGCATGTGCTGGGTCGGGACGCTGCTGAGCGTTACCCGCATAATCTCGCTATTTACTACATTGAAGACGGCCGGAAATATACCTATCGCGAACTCATGTATTTTTCAGATAAGCTCGCCCGGGGATTGGCTGATCTTGGCGTAAAAAAAGGGGATGGCGTGGGTGTTTATATGGGCAATTCCCCGGAGTTCATTTTTTCAGTCTATGGTATCAGTCAGGTCGGTGGCATTGTTGTTCCGCTCAACCCTTTACTGAGTGTGACCGATATAGAGTATGTCATCAGGGACAGTGGGAACATCAAGACCCTGATTTGCGATTTTCAATACTATCCTTCAATTGAATCGATTGTTAAAAAAACCGGGATAGAGCGTGTTCTGATTAACGGTGAAAACCCGGATGGCACCCTTTCTCTTCAAAACCTGATAGATGAGTCTCCCGCTGATCCTCCCCAAGTGGACTTTAATCCGAAAGAAGACCCGATCTGCCTGATGTACACGGGCGGAACAACAGGCGCTCCAAAAGGCGTCGTGCAGACACATTTCAATATCTGCACAAATGTCCTGCAGATGGTCACCATGGAGCCAACATCACCCGCAGAAGAAGGGGTTGTGTCCTGTGTCACCATCTTACCCATGTGTCATACATTTGGGTTTTCCCAGACCCAACTGTACATCGCTCAAAAGGCGATGATGATTCTTTTTAACGGTTTTGATCCACCCCGGATCATGTCCGCCATCGAAATGTATAAGACCGAGAACTTTGTAGGCATTCCCCTGATGTTCCAGGTGATCATCAATGATCCCCAGTTCGGTAATTTTGATCTGTCTTCCCTGGTCAGGGTCGTTTCTGGCGCTGCTCCTCTACCCCAGGATCTGGTTACACGCTGGAAGGAGGCTGTGGGAACTGATGTGGGTCAGGGCTATGGTCTCAGCGAAGCCTGCCCTTCTATTCTGATGCGGCCCCTGTGGTTAAAGCAAAAAGAAGGCAGCATCGGGATTCCATTAATTGATACCGACGTAAAAATCGTTGACCCATTAAACCATGAAAAAACGGTGCCAACGGGAGAGGTTGGTGAGATAGTAGCCAGGGGACCGCAAATCATGAAAGGGTATTGGAACCGACCGGAGAAGACAGCCGAAGTCCTTATAAACGGCTGGCTTCACACTGGAGATCTGGCTTATATGGATGAAGAGGGATACGTGTATATAGCCGGACGTCTTAGCGACATGATTAAATATAAGGGTTATAAGGTATTGCCGGACGATGTGGAAGACCACCTCCATAAACACCCCGCTATTCTTGAATGTGGCGTCATCGGCGTTCCTGATAAGGAAATCGGGGAAACGATCAAGGCATTTGTTGTTCTGAAAGATGCGTATAAAAATAAAATTACGGAACAGGAAATCATAGACTGGTCAAAAGAAAACATGTCAGGTTATAAGTGGCCCAGGATAGTCGAGTTTATTGAGGCGCTTCCCAGGACTGCCATCGGAAAGATTTTCAGGCTAAAACTCAGGGAAATAAAGAGTCAAGAATAGCTGACCTGGAACAAACTTTAGTAAATCGATTAAATCGTATCTATTCAGCATGCGTCCCGCCAAGGGGCTCAGCCAAAGTGGTGAATAATTACGTTTAATCATTAAAAAAGGAGAAATACCCCATGTCAGATTATGATGTGATCATCGTCGGAGCTGGGAATGGCGGCCTGAGTGCCGCTGTGGGATTGGCGCAAAGGGATATCCGGGTTTTGTTGCTTGAAAGACACAATGTGCCGGGAGGATGCGCGACCAGTTTTGTTCGCGGCCGATTTGAATTTGAGGTGGCACTGCATCAACTGAGCGGATTGGGAACGGTGGACAATCCAGGCCCGCTGCATGGCTTGCTGGGTAGCCTGGAAGTGTTGGATAAAATCGATTTTGTACAGGAAGCGCATTTATACCGAACGGTGGTACCGGGCAAATTTGATTTTGCCGTAAAGGCCAACCGCGAAGAGATGATCAGGGATTTAAGTGCCCGGTTTCCCAAAGAAAGCGGTGCCATAGAAAAATTCATGGCGCTTGTCTACCAGTTTTGCATGGAGTATATCGGCGCGGTGTACCTGACAGATCCGGAGAGTTCCAAAGAGAAATACCCGCTCTATTTTAAATATGCCCTGGTGGATTCCGGTAAAGTTCTGGATGACTTTTTTGAAGATCCATACCTGAAACTGACTCTGGGATCATACTGGGGTTATGTCGGGCTGCCCCCCTCAAAAATGTCGTTCGCGGACCTCGCTTTTTTACTCTGGGCTTATCTTGAATACAAGCCATTCCATATAAAAGGAGGTTCCCAGGCCATGTCAAGCGCGTTTATGGATGCCTTTCTGCAGGCAGGGGGTGAGGTCCAATTCTGTTGTGGTGTCGAGAAAATTATCGTGTCGGAGGGAGCCGTCAAAGGGGTGATTACCGAACATGGGGATGAAATCAGCGCTGACTATATTGTTTCCAACGCCGGTACTTTGAAAACCTATGTAGACCTGATCGACAGGGAGTTTGTTCCTCCCGAGCATTTTACCACTTTAAGCAGGAGCACCATCGGACCTTCTGCTTTTACGGTCTATCTTGGACTGGACTGCGAGCCGGGCGACCTGGGAATAGATATCAGTACCAGTTTTATCACGACCAATGAAGATTGCGACTCACAATTCGCTTCCTGGAAAACCCTGGATAAGCCGCAAATGACAGGTTTTACATGTTATGATGTGGCTGATCCCGAATTCTCACCAGCGGGAGCCTGCCAGGTCGTTTTAATCAATCTGCAGTACCTGGACCACTGGCTTACGATTCCGCCGCATCGATACGCCGAGACAAAATACCAGTATGCCCAGCACATGATAGATATAGCGGAGCAGGTTTACCCGGGGTTTACCTCTTATATCGAAGAACTGGAAGTGGCCACTCCCCTGACACACCTCAGGTACCTGGGGCATCCGGGTGGTGCCATCTATGGAACGGATCAATACGCCAAGGATTCAAAACTGTTTGTCAGTCCAAAATCATCCATAGATGGACTATACTTCTCTGGTGCCTGGGCTGGAATGGGCGGTTTTCAACCAACCCTGGAATCTGGTGTTACAGTGGCTAAAGCGATTTATAAATTAATCAAAGAAGATAGAGGCGAAGATGACTATTCAGGACGTTAGAAATACCATTCAAGGTTATACTGATATTCGGAGGGAACTGGAAGTCTTAAGCAAATACGGTTTTGATTATACAACTCATAAAGGGCGGACAAACCAAATCCTGAATAACTATCACCCGCCAAAGATTCAACTGGCAGTCTCTGAAATCAGGGAGGAATCCAGATCCACCAAAACGATGCGGTTGTCTTCTCCTGAAGGATACCTGCCCCCTTTTCAGGCAGGTCAATATATCAATCTTTTCTTAACAATTGACCACATAAAAACCAGCCGCCCTTACAGCATCTCGTCCTCGCCTTCGCAGACAGCATATTACGACATAACCGTTGGGAGAGTCGAGGATGGGTTTGTCTCCAATTACTTGCTGGATGAGCTGAATATCGGGGATCTTCTGGAAAGTACCTCTCCTGCCGGCCATTTTTATTACAACCCCTTGTATCACGGGAAAAACCTGGTTTTTTTAGCCGGAGGAACAGGTGTCACTCCATTTATAAGTATGATCCGGGAGGTTGCTGATCGAAACCTTAATAGAACGATTCACCTGGTTTATGGTAGCAGAACCGAACAAGACATCCTCTTCCGGGAGGAATTGGATGAAACGTGTCTGAACCACGAAAATATCAGGGTTTCCCATGTGATATCCGAACCGGAAGCTGGTTACCAGGGCCTTCAAGGATTTATTTCAGCGGAACTGCTCCGCAACCTGAAGATAGACCTGCTGGACGGCATGTTCTATATCTGTGGTCCGGAAGCCATGTACACGTTTTGTTTATCAGAATTGGCAACTGCGGGTGTTTTAAGAAGACGAACCCGGACTGAGGTATTCGGCCTACAGAAAGATATTTCCCAACACCCCGGCTGGCCTGACAGGGTTTCTACAAACCAGGAATTTCAGGTTACAATCAAAAACCGGAAAAAATTCACGGTTAGAGCGGGAGAACCGCTACTGAACGCATTTGAGCGGGAAGGGTTTATCATTCCGGCCTGCTGTCGATCCGGAGAATGCAGCTTATGCAGGGCCAGGCTTATTTCCGGTCAGGTGTTCCAACCCGCCAAAGCCAAGGTCAGGAAATCGGACAGGAAGTTTGGCTATATTCATCTTTGTGCATCCTATCCACTGGAAAATCTTGAGATTCTAATATAATCCATAAGACCGCCTGTCCCTGTTAAGCGATAATGGGACCACTTAAAAACCAGGACATATTTCAACGGGAGTATCTCAAAGCTTATGGAAATTTAATGGAATGATGACTTGGAAAAGAAATATTTTCAGATTTCTGGATGGTCCCATTATCGCCTGGCCGGGATAGGATGTGTTGCCCAATGAAAAAGATTTCACATTGCTTTCTGCTCATACGGCAACATAAAACTAAATGTCGCCCCTCCTTTGGGGTTGTTTTCTGCCCAGATTTTCCCGTGATGCTGTTCTATTATTTCTTTACAGATTGCTAATCCTAATCCGGTGCCGCCAGCCCCTGTATTCGTTTTGCTGCTTTGAATGAATTTATCGAAAATAGTGACAAGCTCGTTTTCCGGTATACCAACTCCCTCATCTTTGATTTTGACAATTATAACTGGAATTGTTCCCTTGTCAGTCCGGCTGTCCCCTGCAAGTAGTTCGTCGGTTCCAAATGAAATGGTAATTGATTTACCGTTCGATGTGAATTTCACTGCATTTGAGATTAGATTTCGTAATACTTGGCCAATTTTCAATTCATCACATGTAACATACGTTGTCAGGTTGGTTTTTTTTATTTCAATATGAATTGATTTTTCTTTGACGACAGGTGCGAACTCAGAAGTCAGGTTTGCAAGAATTAGTGCCAGATCGATTTCTTTCATCTGATAATCCATCCGGCCCGATTCCAGTTTTGCCAGATCAAGTAAATCATCTACAAGAGTCATCATCCGCTTACCGGCGGAAGAGATTTTTTCAAAGCAATCCAGAGTTCTATCATGCGGACTTTTAAATCGTTTATACCCTATATCAGAGTAGCTTAGAACATGGTGCATTGGCGTTCTTAATTCATGGCTCATATTTGCCAGAAACTCACTTTTCATCTGATTCGCCCGTTCTGCTTCTTCTTTAGCCACTTTAAGTTCGTGAGTTCTTTCTTCTACAATTTCTTCCAGATGATCCCGATATTTTTTTAGTTCCTCTTCTGCTGTTTTTTGTTCTGTAATATCAGTAAATGTCCCTACGTCTCTGAAGTACTGTCCATCCTTCATAATAGGATGATTTGAAACCAGAATATCTATTACGGTGCCATCTTTTTTTATTCCTCTCAATTCGTATTTAGTTCCTTTTCCTTTAAGTGAATTTTCATAAGTTTTCACTATAAATTCTTGATTATATTCATCAAAGAACTTGGCAATATCTGAATTTAACAATTCTTCGTTACTATACCCTGTCATCTCTGAGAGTTTCTCATTCATAAATATAGGTGTGAAAGTTTGGTCAATAATGACAAAGCCCTCATTCATACTAGCCACAGCCGTTCGAAATAGTTCTTCTGATTCTTTGGCCTGATCCTCTATTTGTTTACGATCGGTAATATCTTGAAAAGTCCCACTAAGCTTTACAACTTGACCATTTACAACAACCGGTTCGCAAATTGTTCGAACCCATTTATGATTTCCGCTGGCCGTCGTAGCCAGAAATTCCAAGTCGTATGATTCTTTTTGGTCAAATGCTCGATGATTAGCCTGGTCTAAAATCAACCGATCTTCGGCACTAAAGAAAACCATTGTTTCTTTCCCCGTTGCTGAAGGATCATAGTCACTGGGAACCTCAGTAATATTAAAAATTTCTTTGGTCCAGAATACTTTCTTTGTCTCCCTATCAATTTCCCAACCACCCACCTTTGTGATATGGCCTGTCCTATTGAGGAATGCTTCGCTTCTTGATAGGTGTTCTTCCGCCTGCTTAAGTTTAGTGATGTCACGAACAGCACTGATCCATGCATCTTGATCATTATATTCTATCTCTGCTGTGTGAACATCGACAAATAGTTTCTCCCCTGTTTTCGTGACGTTCATGTATAAGTGACTTGAAATATCCTCCTCATCTATATTCTTTGAGAGCTTTTCCAACTCTTCTGCTGGATGAAGCTGGTGAGGCGTCATTGTGCGCAGTTCATCCAATGTATAACCATATAAATCAAGCGCTGACTGATTACAGTCGAGAAAGCGATGGTTTTTTTTATCGAAAATGAAAATTGGATCCGCTATGCTATTCAAAAGCATGTGATATTTATTTTCTGACTTTTTCAAAGCCAGCTCTGCATTTCTACGCTCTGTATCAAGTTTCGCAACATACAACGCCATCTCAACCGTGACTTTCAACTCGCTCTTTCGAATCGGTTTCAGCAAATCCTCGAACGGCATGGAAAACTTGACGCGTTCGATTCTTTCTTTATCCTGGTAAGTTACAAGGAGGATGATTGGAATGCCATAACGTGACCGGATGACATCAGCTGCATCAATCCCTTCCATCTGGCCCTTAATTCGAATATCCATCAAAATGAGATCTGGTTTATCCCCCTCGGCTTTCTCAATTGCCTTTTCGCCTGTATCAACAATAGAAGTCACTTCATATCCCAGGCTCTGCAACTGGCTTTCAACTTCCACTGCAATCATGCCTTCATCTTCGACTATGAGTATTCTGGCTTTTCCCATGGTTAAGTTGCAATATTGAATTACATTCCGTTTATTTTTTCCATGTCAATTGAACCATCTAGTTGTTTTACAAACGGAATGAAGTTTATTGATTTTAGGCATCGGTCCATTCGTAAATATTTGGAAATTTGGCCTTCATTTTGTTGTTGTGAAATAAGATGGTTTTGTTATCTGGAATGATAGCCCATTCAAACTGCAAAATAAAGAAATTTGATTAAACATTTCATTCTGTTCTGTCGGAAACGGTGAAATATCGCATCGCCGCCAAAATCTGCCAAGATACAATAGCCAAACGATCGATATGATTCTGCCGACTTTTTTACAGGTCCGTTTTGAGAACAATTCAGCCCGGAAAAAAAGTCTTTTTACGGCTTTATCTGAACAGGAATCCCAAGCGCAAGATTACCGAGAGGTTGTCTCTTGTCGTGATCATGATCACATTTACCTGTCAGTGATTTTTAGCCTTGTGCTGTAAATAGTTCTCCAGTATTGGAAAAACTTTGTGGTTGGCCTTGGGAAACGGATATTTTTCAATCTCTTTAAAACCGATCCAGCGATGATCAACCGGCCCATCTAACCGAACCCTGCCGGAGAGGTGTTGGCAGATAAACACCTCCATGACGATCTTAAAATGAGTATACGCATGTCTGATTACGGTCAGTGATCGTTCAACCTTGATTTCCAGATTGCTTTCTTCCTTGATTTCTCTGACACAGGCCTGTTCAGCCGATTCCCCTGCTTCGATTTTTCCTCCGGGAAATTCCCACAGCCCCCCTAGCAACCCCTCCGCTTTTCTTAAGGTGATCAGCATCTGTTCATTTTTCAAGACCACACCCACTGCAATATTGACAGAAGGAACCGGCTTTCGTTTGATGCGTTTGGGGAATTCGGCGATTGTGTTATGTTTAAATGCCTGGCAGAACTGACTAAGCGGGCACTCCGCACAAACCGGCGTAGATGGTTTGCAGATTAGGGCTCCCAACTCCATCATCGCCTGATTAAAATCGCCTGCGTTTTTCACATCCAGAATTTTCGCTGCTACTTCAACAAAATGATTTTTGCCGTTCGACTGGTTGATTGGTTGATCGATCATGAACAGGCGGGATAAAACACGCTTGACGTTTCCATCCACCGTGGCAATTGGTTTGCCAAAAGCAATGCTTTGAACCGCTGCGGCTATATAGTCGCCAACTCCAGGCAATTTGAGGAACACACCATAATCTTCCGGTACCTGGGAGTGGTATTCTGATGATACGATTTTGGCAGCCTTTTGAAGATTTCGAGCTCGCGCATAATATCCCAAACCTTCCCAACATTTCAGAACATCATTTAAATCAGATGCTGCCAACGCATCAATTGTGGGGAAACGATCAATAAAGTGAAGGTAGTACGGAATGACAGTTCGGACTTGGGTCTGCTGCAGCATCACCTCGGAAACCCAGATAAAATAAGGATTAGAGGTCTTTCGCCAGGGAAGATCACGCTGTTCTTCAGCAAACCAGTCCTTCAATTTCCGACGAAGTTTGCCTGTTTCCAATGTTAACATGAAGCGATTAAGGCTGACGATGGTGTCTCTGGCAGACAGCACCTGAAAAACGGTGCTGATAATTCAAAACTACATTTCAAAGCCCCGAAAATCCTCTTTCGGAACACCACATTCAGGGCAACACCAGTCATCAGGAAGGTCTTTGAAGGGGGTCCCCGGTGGAATTCCCAGGTGGGGAAGTCCTGCTTCATCGTCGTACGTATAATGACAGTCCGGACAAACATATCTTATCATAGCGTTTTTTATCTAAAATGAAGAGCAACTATTCACCACTTTCCCGGAGCCAAGCGGAGTGTGAGTCAAAACAATATCAGCAAACAGAAAATATCAAGCGCTCTGTTTGGTCCCCCACATTTTCCAGCCGCAAGAAAAACAGTTATATCCGAAGATATGGAGGCCTTGTTGCGCAATTTAACCGTCGAGGGTGGGTTTTTCGTATTGAGCAAACCATTGATCCGGATTCTCAAAATACAACAGGGTTTCCTCCAAAGAGACCACATGCTCCATTTCCAAGCCGGCCAGCAACTCAAAAAGCATCTTTTCTTCCGGATAAGTGGACTGTTTAACAAGATCCGTATAAAACACATAGGCTTCCTTCTCAAAATCAATCGCCAGCCGAATGGCTTCTTTATCATCCGCTGTGGCGACGTTGCTGGGGGTCACTCTATCCACCAATTCATCCAGTACTTTCCCGACATTGGTTTCGTTAATCACCACGGAGACTTCTTCCGGCCATTTTCCGGCACTTTGAAGTTCTTTGTGCAACTCCTCCAGATATCTGGCATGTTCCTCTTCTTCCTCGGCCAGCGTCGCAAACATTTTTTTACCGAGTGGGTCCGCCGATTTTTCACTCTGCTTTAAATAAAAATCCCGTTCTCGCATTTCATTCTTTAAAGCGATCTCTATCGACTTAATTTTTGAATCCATAATAACTCCCTAGTTAAACAACAATAAAAAGAGCGCTCCTACAACCACATCCAAAGGGGAAAGAGCCATTTGATATCAGGAAACGGATAGATAACTATCCAATTTTGATGCATCATACTTCTGGGAAATCAGCGACCCATCGGCCAATTTTCCGATTCTGTCGGTAAAAGTCGGACCTGCTTTCTGGTAATAAATCCCAATGGGGATACTGTCATCCCATTGTTGTGCCATTGCCAGCGCATTCTCCAGATCATCCGGTACATAGTTGTCTGCATACAGGTCTTGAGCCCTCTTTTTGTACCAGCTGTGAGTGTTAACTTTGTTATACGTCGGACACGGTTGAACGATATCTATCAGGGCAAAACCCTGATGCTTAATTCCGTCTTCTATCAGCTGGCGAGTATGTTCCCGGTTATTGGAAAATCCACGGGCAACAAATCCAGCTCCCAGATTCAAGGCAATTGTCAATGGGTTAAACGGTTCCGCAATTACACCATGTTTCTGCATTTTTGTCACGAATCCCATTTTGGACGTGGGCGACGCTTGCCCCTGTGTCAGACCATAAACCAGATTGTTATGCACTAACACAGTGAGATCAAGATTGCGCCGAACCGCATTCATAAAGTGATTCCCACCTTCACCATAACAGTCGCCATCTCCGGAATTGACCACAATCGTCAAGTCGTGATTGGCAATTTTGGCCCCGGTCGCCACCGCTAACGCCCTGCCGTGAAGTGTATGAAACATATTGCAATTCAGGAAGTGCGGTGTTTTAGCCGCCTGACCAATTCCTGAAATCAAGAGTACGTCTTTTGGCGCCAAATCGAGATTTGAGAATGCGTTCTTCATCGCGTCCAGAATCCCAAAATTACCGCAGCCCGGGCACCACTTAATTTCAAAATCGTTATCAAAATCCTGTGTGGTATTCATAGTCCAGCACCTATAAGAAATTTACCCAATAATTGCCAGTATCTCTTCTACAATTTCAATCGGAAAAAATGGCCTTCCATCATATTTCAGCACCTTTCCATCAAAGAGCCGTCCTGTTTGTTCCCGAATCAAAAGTCCCAGCTGGGAAGAACTGTTCTGTTCAACCATGATAAAGCGTTTCGCCCCGCTCAGTAACCGCTGACAATGCGCCACCGGAAACGGCCACATATCGGTGAAATTCAAGCAACCAACCATCTGACCCTGTTCTCTTAACAAATCTACTGCTTCCCGCATAGCCCCTTTAGTTGACCCCCACCCCACCAGCAAGACGTCACTATCTTCAAAATAACCGGATGGTGCTGACATCTCTTCCTGCATGGCGGGCAGTTTGGCATTTCTCTTATCCATCATCCGCTTACGGTTATCAGCATCTTCATTGAGATGGCCATCTGGTGTATGCTCGTTACCAGAGGCCACACAAAGCGCTTTCCCTTGAGAAGGCAACACTCTGGGGGAAACACCGGATTCAGTAAAAGCGTATCTTTCATACGATTCGGGATTGTCCAGGTCCTCATCCGTTGTAATAAATCGGTCAATGGCAGCAGGTGTTTTTAACGGCCTATCGAGCGTAAACAGAGAATCTGTCAGGTACTGGTCTGTCAACAGCACCACCGGAACCTGGTATTTGTCAGCCAGATGAAGCGATTTTACCACGAGATCAAAGGCTTCTGCCGGAGATCCCGGAGCAAAAACAAATCTCGGGAACTCATCTTGTGAGGCATGGATTGTAAATTGAAGGTCTGGTTGGCCGGTTCGTGTCGGCAGGCCGGTTGCGGGGCCAGGCCTCTGGGCATTAACAATGAGTATCGGCGTCTCTGTAATACCGGCCAGCCCCAACCCTTCCACCATCAGACTGAATCCGCCACCTGAAGTAGCCGTCATGGATCTGATACCACTGTAAGACGCCCCAAGAATCATGTTCACCGCAGCAAGTTCGTCTTCAACCTGCTCAACCACCAGCGGGAAGTCATCGGTCAGAGCGACCAGCTCATTCATGATACCTGTGCCGGGGGACATTGGGTAAAAGGCCGAAAATCGACAATCACCCGCCACAGCCCCTAAAGCAACGGCCTTATTACCCGTCATCAAGAGACCCACCGGATTTTTCTTCTCCCAGGTTAACTCGTTTTTGAAAGAAAAGTCTCCGATCGAATCAAACCCTCTCCTGGCAGCGGCGATATTATTGTCTAGCACTTCCTGGCTTTTCTTTCCAAATTTTTTGATCAGCAACTCTTCAAAAAGGTTGAAAGGCGTGCCTAATATTCCCAGAATAGCGCCAGCCACAACCGTATTGGTCATGATTTTACCGCCGACTTCCCCGGCAATTTTGGAAAAGGGAATCGCCATGACTCCAGTGTCAGCACTTTCTTCTCCGTCCAACAGCACCAAGCCTCCCTCAGACAGATCGCCTCTGTGCAACTCAACCGTTTTTGGGTTAAGGGCAGCAAGTATATGAACCTTATGGCTGGGGGCTGCATTTGGATGTTCACTGATACGAAGCTGGACAAAACTGTGTCCCCCTCTGATCCGTGATTCAAAATCATTAACCACGGTAATATAAAGGCCCATCTTCCAGCAAACAGTTGCCAGCAAGTCTCCAACAGTCTGGATCCCTTGCCCGGCTTCTCCCCCAATGATCACCACTATCTCATTTTTCACACATATCACCCGTCTCAATGTTTAGAACAACCCCGGATCCGTCTCTTTATCACATCGTCTGAAATGGCCCGGCTCTACTTATATCATGTAGAAGACTTAATCCAACTTTGCGTTGTACTGCCTTTTATGGTTAGAGCAGAGAAACAACCGAATATTTTTGTGATTAAGAGGGTGTTTACCACTTTCAACACCACCTGAAGAAAATGATACTCATCTTTTACAATCGCAGTGGCCTTGTTGTCAAACGATTTGATGCGAACTCCCAAGGAGATCAAGTGTGGAGGATCCATTTTCGTCTCGAGATAAAATAATCATCTACCGTTACTGCTAATTCCCATTTAGAAATTCATCTACAGCAACCGGAGATTCCGAGCTGGCAATGAAATTCTCAAAGCTTTTTTCATCGAATTCCAATTTGGTGATGGTGCCACCTTCTGCCAGATATTCACTCACTGCTTTGCTAAGAAAATCATGACTAGGCTTAAATTTTACGGACTTTCTCAATGATCGTCTGTTGATTCTTTTTTTCATGGCTCCTCCTTTATTTTGATTTTGATTGATCATTTATCGGTTATCATTCACCATCGATTGGAAAAAATACGGCTGCTGTGATCGTTAAATCAGCAGTTAATACTGATTTTGAATAATTGTGAATACTTACTGAAATATTCATGCCAAAAATCATGACCTCCTCCCGGCCACGGTACACGCTTATATGAAGATGAATCTCACTTTATTAAACATCTGCAGATAAACCTGCCATTTTAAATAAAGTGATATGATTTGATACCATTTCCGCTTTTCGGATCAGGTCTAGGAAGGAGGATCTGTGCTCAGGTTGGGCACAATGATGAGAGGGGGGGGGGAGTCAGGGGGAGTCACAACGGGTCATTCTCGGGACGTAGCAAAGCGCTTCATTTCGCACGTTTTCACCCGACAGAACAACACGCAAGCCCAGTCCATTTCCCAGGATTTCCAGCAGTGGGACAACGCCATCTTTTTGGATTTCTTCAGAAGATAATACCATCAGCTCCGCTTCGTTATGGTCCAGACGATTTATGGCATCTATCAGCGAAAATTTGTCTGAAAATGCAAGATTACTGCGAAATGAGGTGACCAAATTGATCGTCTCTTCATCATCAGACTTCGCGGCAACCCAGTATACTTTATTCGATTCCAGATGAATGGCTGCTTTTTTGGCAATCAACTCGTTCATGGCATCGTTACGGGTCACAGCAAGCAGTCGTCCAAAGCCATCATCCATTGCCTCCTCGTAAATGTCACCGTTCAGAAGATCGGTACAGATGATATCGTGGCCCAGATGTTCAGCCAGAATACATGAAGTGTCGTTGGTTTCAAGAAATGAAACAGGAACATAATCTTCTGCGAAGTCAGCAATGGCAGAACTGAAGCTGTTGACACCAACCAGCAGCAAACCCGACCGGGAAACAGGAATCAGGACCTTTAATATACGTGCCAGGGGACGGCACAAAAGTGTTGCAGTGACACCTGAGAAGAAAATGACGGCATAGGTTAAATTTAAAACCAGCGTCATATCCTCAGCATGATCGGAAACACTCAGAGCAGCATAAGCAGCTGTGGATGCAGCAATAATTCCCCGGGGGCCAATGAACCCGATGAACATCCGCTCTGATACCTCGACCGGGGTTTTCCATAAAGCCACAGCCACTGAGAGTGGTCGAATAACGGCCCCCATAATCAGCGCCGTCAATAACATCATCGGCCATTGATCCAGTAGTGGCAGCGGATTGATGAAAGCGGACAGCAGAACAAACATGGTGCTGATAAAAATACTTGAGATCTGCTCTTTGAAATGACGGATCTCGTGCAAGATCTCTTCGTTCAGATTTGACAGAATGAAACCGGCAACTGCCACCGCCAGTGGTCCGGATGAGTGCATCACAAAATTGGCGATATAAAAAATGGCCAATGCGCCCGCAATGCTGACAATTCCGGGCAGTGTCGTATCCTGCAAGCGACAAACACGATTCAGAATCCAGGTTAAACTGTACCCACCAACAATGCCCAGCACCGCACCACCCAATATTCTCAATAACAGAGTCAGTCCGACATCGCCCCAGGATGCCTGCAGGTTCAAGTCCACCAATTCCAAGGCGACAGCACTTAGCAGTACACCGATTACATCGCCCCAGATCGATTCCCAGTTCATCAGAATTTCCAGACGGCGGGTCAGATAAACACTGCGCAAGATCGCCCCAACCAC
>Ga0075122_10001200_pt1 | contig 18823 bp, 16 predicted proteins | sample AntAceMetag02UKB_FD_69790 | JGI IMG/M metagenome (GOLD analysis project Ga0075122, IMG submission 69790) | Saline lake microbial communities from Ace Lake, Antarctica - Antarctic Ace Lake Metagenome 02UKB | ecosystem: Environmental > Aquatic > Non-marine Saline and Alkaline > Saline | place...
TCCAGACTTACAATCTTTTGAACGTCTACAACGTTTACGAGAATGTGGAACTCCCATTAACCCTCTTGGGGTGGAGCGAGGCCAGGAAGAAAAAAGCGATTTTAGACTCTTTGGCATGGGTCGGCTTGACCGATAAGATCAAGTCCCGCCCCGGTAAACTTTCCGGTGGACAGTGCCAGAGGGTGGCCATAGCCAGAGCAATGGTCAAAGGCCCCAAATTGGTGCTGGCCGATGAACCAACCGCCAACCTGGACAGTGAAAACAGCTACAACATCTTAAAAACGATGGGAGACATCAATCGGGAAACCGGAACGACCTTCCTCTTTTCTACTCACGACCAGAAAGTGATCGACTATCTTGCCCGGGTGATTACCCTCAAAGACGGCCAGATTGCTGATGATCGTGAACAGACACCCAAGCGCTAAGGAGGCAACATGATGGTTTTTAAACTTGCCTTGAAAAATCTCCTCTCCGCCGGGGTGCGCACCTGGCTGACCGCCTTTGTGCTGGCGCTGACTCTGGGGTTTATGATCTTCATGCAGGGCCTGATGGCCGGGATGTTGGATGAAATGAGCACCATTCGGATGAATGAGGAGATCGCAGGCGGCCAGATCTGGCATGAAAAATATGACCCCTTCGATCCTACCGTTCTGGACGACGCCAATGGGATGATACCCGGCAGCATTCAGGCCTTGGTGGAAAAGGGGGATGCCTGCCCCATGTTGATTCTTCCCGGTGCCATGTACCCCAAGGGGCGTTTCAAAAATGTCCTGCTTAAGGGGATTGACCCAAACCAGAAATGCTTACAGCTGGACTTCACCCCTTTGGCAAAATCCCAGGGGGACACCGAACTATCCGTGATGGTCGGCAGGCGCTACGCCTCTCAGTTGGGGCTGGAAAGAGGGGATCTGCTCACCCTCCGCTGGCGGACAAAAGCAGGGGCCTTTGATGCAGTTGATGCCAAGATCATTGCGCTTTTGGAGACCAACGCCCCGATCATGGATCAGGGGAATGTCTATCTTTCTCATGCTGTCGCCAACAAGATGAACGGCACCACCGACCATTCCACCTATGTCTGGGCCAAGGATGGCGTTGAGGTCTCTGCAGACAAGGGTTGGATCTTTCGGGATTTCATGTACCTGATGAAGGATACTTACGATATGATAGAGACCAAACAAGCAGGGCAAAGCATCTTCTATGGAATGCTGCTCGTCCTGGGCCTGGTTGCTATTTTCGATACCCAATTGCTCGCCGTGTTCAGGCGCAAAAAAGAAATTGGAACCTTTATGGCCATGGGGTTGAGTAATGCCAGGGTTGTTTATATGTTCGTCATGGAAGGGGCCATGCACGGGATTTTAGCAACCGTCCTCACCGCGGTCATTGGAGGTCCCCTCTTCTGGTGGCTGGCTGTGGAAGGGATGAGTTTCGGCGGTATGAGCGGGGACGATTTCGGGATGGCCTTTGGCGATCGTTTCTATCCCGTCTTTACCTTTGGCAAGGTCTTTGGTGCTGTTTTCTTCGTCAACCTGATGGTCATCTTCGTCAGCTTCTGGCCCACGCGGGCCATTACCAGGATGACCCCTGCTACCGCTTTGCGAGGGAGGGCCTCATGATCGGATTTTTATCAAAAGGGCTGCTTCGAGATCGCTCCCGCAGCATGTTCCCAATCCTGGTAATCACCATTGGGATTGCGATTGTGGTTTTGATGGAAGCTTACATTGCCGGAGCGCTGGGTACCATGTACCGCTCCACTGCAAAATTCACAACCGGCCATGTGAAGATTCAAACCAGAGCCGCCGTGGAAGAGAATGCCATCGGAGCTGCGGATTTATCCCTTTTAGAGAACCAAGCGCTCCTGGCCAATCTGGAAAAGGACGCGCCGGATATGAACTTCCATGAACGGATTTACTTTGGCGCACTGCTGGATGTCCCCGACAGCCAGGGGGAAACCAGGTTCCAGAGCACCTCCCTGATCACCGCCATTGATCTGCTGACTGAACGAAACGAGATCAACAACCTGAACCTGAAGAAGTCCTTGCAAGAGGGGCGCTTGCCTGAAAAAGCCCATGAAATTTTATTGGGCCAGATCTTCAAGGACAATATCGGTTTGGAAATCGGCGACCCGATTACATTGATTGGTGGGGACATTGACGGTGGTATGGCTGTTGGTAATTTTACGGTAGTTGGCACCGTCCGCTTTGGAATTATCGCCTTTGATCGCTCCTCTTTGATCATGGATGTCACCGGAGCCCAGGAATTTCTAGCTATGCCGGATGGAGCGACTGAGATCTACGGATTTTATAAGGACGACCAGTATTTCTACCACCGACCGGCAGCCTTGGTGGATCGCTTCAACGCCAGGTATTCTGACGTGACTGAGGAGTTCTCCCCCCAGATGAGGATGCTCGAACAGCAAAATCAACTGGAAGATGTGATGGTGATCTATACCAATATCACTGGTTATATCAATGGCTTGTTTGTGGTGATCATGGGCATTGTCCTCTGGAACACCGGCTTAATGAGCGGTATCCGCCGCTATGCCGAGATGGGGGTCCGCCTCGCCATGGGTGAAACGAAAAGGCACGTCTACTACACGCTTTTGATTGAAGCGGTGTTGGTTGGGATTGTGGGGACCATTATCGGAACGGCTCTCGGCCTGGTTCCCGCTTATTTCCTGCAGGAAATTGGCTTCGATATTTCCCAGATGATGGGTGGCGCCAAGATGTCGATCATCTTTGAAGATCGCATCCGGGCCTTAATTACAGAGAGTACCTTTACTGCCGGGATCATCCCCGGAATTCTGGCTCCGCTGTTTGGTGCTTTGATCAGCGGATTCGGGATTTTCCGGCGGGATACCTCTCGCCTCTTTGTTGAACTGGAAGTATAGGGGGAGTGATGAAAAAAATAAGTTTACTACTGGGCCTCCTCTTTCTGGCAGGGGACCTCCTGGCGGGGCCGACGGCCCTGGAGATCATCCGGAAGATGGATGCGCTGCAAAATGCGGACAACCAGGTGATCATTTCATCCATGACCATTAAGGGACGCCGGGCAACGCGCACAATTGAATCCAAAAGCTGGATTCAAGGGACTGAAAAGTCCTTCACTGAGTACCTCGCCCCTGCCAGAGAAAAGGGGACCAAAATGTTGAAAGTCGGAGGCAAACTCTGGACGTATTACCCCAGAGCAGACCGAGTGGTGAACATCTCCGGGCACATGCTGCGCAGGTCTGTGCTGGGATCGGATATGAGCTATGAAGACATGATGGAACGCCGCTCCACCGAGGAGACATACAATGCCGTGCTTGAAGACGAGGAGGAAATCGGAGAGCGGATGTGCTATCGCATCCTGATGACCGCTAAAGTGGATGATGTTGCCTACCAAAAGGTGAAGATCTGGATCGACAAGACCCGCTTCATCGCCTTGAAGCAGGAACTCTACGCTGCCAGTGGCAAACTCCTCAAACGCCTGGATACCCTGGCTGTGATGAAGACCAGCAAAGGCTGGTATCCTAGCCATATGCGATTTAAGGATGTTTTAAAAGATGGGAGTGGCACCGAATTCAGGGTGAAATCCATCCTCTTTAATCAGAAAATTTCCAAAAAACGATTCCAAAAGGGACAACTCCGGAGATAGAGAATATATGAGTGCTCATTTCGTTCCTCTAATGATGCACTGTCCACAAAGATCGCACCATTGGGAAAAGTTTCGGGTAAATCGACAAGTCATCAATTCCACCTCAGGATCGGCTCAAAAATTAGTTCACATTCCGTTAGCAAAATGTCCAGCTTTTAGGACTTATACAAATAGATTATGTGAGGTTATTTTTTAACGATCCCTTACTAGAGATGATGAAGTTTAGTGTAGACATTCTTCGATCTGTTTACTCGATGATTGCCAGGATATCATCCTCTTCGATTACGTCTCCTACTTTTACTTTTAGTTCGGCGATTATTCCATCACAGGGAACATATATGGAAGTCTCCATTTTCATTGCTTCAATGACGATGGCATCATCATCCTCTTCCACCTTCTGTCCAACTTCAATTTCAATTGAGATAATCTTCCCGGATAGTGGGGCAATAATTTCTTCTGCCATACGAATAATCTCCTCTTTAAGTCGTTAATTAATATAAAGCACTCTGAAAATTACTTTAACCAGTGAATATAAAGTTTAGTGTAATAGTTTTGTATAAAAATACTTTATAGCTGAATGTCCGAGGTGAAACCGTTTCAAACGATTCACCACAGAGACACGAAGCTCACAGAGGTAAAAAAAAAGTATATTTATTCACCACTTTCCCGGAGCCGAGTGGGTTGTGTACTGAATAGTGATAAAAAACAAACAAGCGTGTCTGGTGTTATCGGTTCGCCTTCCGGTAGCCCAGTTTATCACCGGCGATGATCGTTTTACAGATATTGGAGGATCCCTCTACGATAATATAACTGGGGATATCTCTGTAGAATCGTGCCAGCGGATATTCATCTGAGTAGCCGTAGGCGCCCATGATCCGCATAGCGAAGTTGGCGCACTTCATCGCGGCTTCCCCACCGAACAGTTTCGCCTGAGCCACTTCCATCCCATTATTCAAATTCCCCTGATCCTTTTGCCAGGCAGCTTTATAGACCAGCATTCTTGCAGCTTCAACATCGACCACCATCTGAGCAATCATATCCTGATTCATCTGGAATTTCCCGATAGGCTGTCCAAATTGGACCCGCTCATTGCAATATTTAGCTGCAATATCCAGACAGGCCTGAGCCACTCCGACAGCGCCGGCTGCAGCTGACAGTCGCGTCTGATTCAGCGAGCTGAAAACGATCTTCGCGCCATCGCCTGGTTCCCCGAGGATGTTCTCTTTGGGAACCTTGACATTATTCAAAAATATTTCACCGGTCGGAGACGAGAAAGAGCCCATTTTCCCCAGATCTGTCGTAGAGATCCCTTTGAAATTCTGCAGCTCAAGAATAAACGCCGAGAGTCCCTTGCCGCCTTTTGACTTGTCCGTATATGCATAGCAGATCACCACGTCTGCCTGATTGGCATTGGATATCCAGGTTTTCGAGCCGTTCAACAACCAATGATCACCTTTATCTTCTGCTTCTGTCTCAATGGACATAATATCCGATCCGGCATTGGGTTCCGTGATCGCAAAAGCGCCCAGGTATTCCGCTTTACACAGTTTGGGAACATACTTCTTCTTCACCTCTTCCGTAGCGTACCGGTATATCGGAAATGCGGTTCCTAGATCCAGCATATTGTATTGAACCCGCAAAGAGCTTGAGACTTTCGCGATCTCTTCAGTGATCACAACTGATCCCATAAAACCCAGTTCCTCTCCACCGTACTCTTCAGGAATGGCAGCACCAAAAAAGCCCAGTTCGCCCATCGGCTTCAGCACTTCTTCATAAGGCAGATAATGATTTCTATCCCACTCGTCTACATTAGGTGCAATCTTCTTCTCTGCAAATTCCCGAACAGCCTTCTGCAGCATCTGTAGCTCTTTTGACAGTCCAAAATCCATCGTTCTCTCCGCTATTTATAATTTGTTAGGTTGTGAGCAAAAAATATCTTTATGAAAAATCAGAATAGAGTGCCAAGTATCACCAGAAACTACACTTTCTCAAAGATACCGGCGATTCCCAATCCGCCACCACCACAAATACATTCCAGACCGTAACGTACGTCAGATCTCTGCATTTCGTACAATAACGTCACCAGCACCCGGGTTCCGGTACAGGCAATCGGATGTCCCAGAGATATCCCTGATCCATTAACATTGATTTTGCCGTAGCCCTCCGGCCCAAGACCCATCTCTTTCAGGTCTGCCAGAACCTGTGCTGCAAAGGCCTCCTGAATTTCGATCAGATCCATCTGTTGCAGGTCCAGCCCGGCTGCAGCCAGCGCCTTGTTGACAGCTGCGGGGACTGTTTCGTAGGCCCGCTCGGGGCTCGCGCCGGCAGCAGTAACTGATCTGACAATCGCCATGGGGTTGAGATTGAGTTCTGCGGCCTTTTCGGCAGACATCATCACAACCGCTGCAGCCCCATCGTTTTCTGTCGATGAGTTCCCGGCGGTGCAAACCCCTTCCATCACCGGTTTCAGTTTTTGCAGACGCTCAATGGTGGTCTCCGGCCGCGGGTTTTCATCACTGTCGATAATCTCTGTTTTTCCCTTCGGTAGAGGGACCTCAATGGGGAGAATCTCATCCTTAAATTTTCCGGCCTTAATGGCGGCACAGGCTTTTTGCTGGCTTTCCAGCGCCCATTGATCACACGCTTCCCTTGAGATATTCTCGACCCGTGCGGCTGTTTCAGCCCAGGACATCATCGAAGGCAGAATACCATACCGCTCTTCCGGTTGGGACATGACCCGAGCTCTTTGAATCCGGTCGTAAAACGGAAGTCCCCACATGGACAGATCTCCATGACCTCTCGGCATACCTTTTTGTCCACCAACACCCCATTTCATACTGCCAGGGAGATAGAATTCGGCGTTACTCATACTTTCCACACCGCCTGCCACAATAATATCCGCCTGGCCAGACTGAATCAGAGCTGTCGCCAGCCGCACCGTCTCTAAACCGGAGCAACAGCGGCGATCGACCGTCAAACCCGTGACGGCCTCTGGCCACCCGGCTTTGAGCAGGGCCATTCTGGCAACATTGACAGACTCACCATTTTGATAAGATTGCCCCAGAATAACCTCATCAACCTGGGACGCTTCCAGACCCACGCGTTTAATCGATTCATTTAAGACTTTTTCAGCCAGTTCATAGGCTTCGATTGTTTTCAGCCCTCCCATGTATCGACCGACAGGGGTTCTGACACCGCTGACCACAGCAACTTCCTTCATTATTCCCCCAATATATAAAATATTTCCCCCGTTATCGCCGGCTGGACTATGGAGAAGAAAGAATAGGTTTATCTACACTTGTTGTGGACAATCAGGGCCCGGTTGTCAACATCCAAAACAGAACGGGCAATTGGAAGGTGGGGAATGTGTGGAAGGGATGTTTATAACAATGAGCATAAAATCGTCTCCATGAATATTTGTTTATGCATGTAGACCGTCTCAGAGAACTCCTTTTTGTTTCTTCTGCAAAACCAGATTTTTCAGATAGGTTTTGTCGGAGACCAGAGGAGTAAAATCACTTCCGGGCACCAATGCGGCCCATTGATAAATGAGTTCCGGATCAATTTGATTGTTTCCCATCAAGGGGGGCTCCTGTCGGACTTCGTCCAGTACCTGAATCAGGCTAGTCGCCACCTTTGTATAAATTTCCTGAATGACTGCTTCATTTGTCTGGTGTGCTGCTTTGGCCTCTTTATACCAGGCCATGGAGTTATACTGGAACGAACGTGTCCGCGGAAAAAAGGAGAGCATCAGGTTCCAGTCATCGCCCAAGCTACCTTGATCTCCTGAAGAACGGAAATCAGATCTGAAAATGACCGAAGGCACATCCAGGAATTTTGCGAAGATAAATTCAGCAACGGTGCCCGAATCCAGTTCGTTCCCGTCAAAATTGAACAATGCCAGATCCGATTCGAGAATCTCCTTATAATTCCGATTGCGGATACTCTGCGGATCGATATCTTCTCCCAAGTCCTGCGGTAATCCACAGATGTATCGCCCCTCAGATATGTTTTCAATATGCGCCTGCAGCAGGCTGTTACCGATCAAATCTTTATGGTCAAATAGATCACCCGCAAAATAAATTTGAAACGGCTCAGCCATATTTTCCTCTTTTCAGTTACCATTAAAATTTATTACCGTCACCCTGGTTCTTTCCTCAAAGTATCTGAAATTCAGTCAACCGGAGTCTAGTTGTTTTTTTTGTGACTGGCTTTTTTCCATCCAGCAAGGCTTTTGAAATTAATTCTTCAGACAGCATGCAACCAGATTCAGATTCGTAGTTTCTGTCCTGCTGTTTGACCAGTTGTTTTGTCAAAGAAGCTCCAGGCACTCAACAATATGGTGATGGAGACAAGCACAACCACCACCAGAAACGTATCCTGCAGAGCGGAAACCTGTGCGGTCAGTGGCGCTTTGGTGACACCACCACCGGGGTTCGCTCCAGTATAATAAAACGTGCGCCCTGCCCAGAATGCCCCTAAAATCGCTATTCCGATTGTTTGACCCAGGGTACGGGCTTCAGAAACCAATCCGGATACAATCCCCAGATGAGAAGGGGGTACGGCCCCCATCATCGCACTATTGTTCGGAGAATTAAAGATCCCTAACCCCAGACCCAGGGGAAAGACGCATAATATATACTCGATTGTTGACGTCTGGCCATCAAATGAACTTGCCGCATAAAAGCCAATCAGGCTTACAAGCAGTCCGACAATTGAGATGATACGCGTCCCGAACCGGTCTGATAAAGTACCTGCCAGGGGAGACGAAATCCCCATGGTAACGGGCACAACACACAAGAGCAGCCCGACCGTCAGCATATCGTAACCCAGTATATTCTGGAGATAAAAAGGCATGAGAATGATGGTACCGGAAATTCCAATAAAACAGATAAAGGCATTGGCCAGATTAGTTGAAAACAACCTGTTGCTAAACATTTCCAGGTTGATCATCGGTTCCTCGGTCCGCTGTTCAATCCAGAGAAATAGAACCAACAACACCAGCCAACTGAACAGCAGAACATATACTGGCAGGCGAGTGAACCCGATTTGTTGTCCCAGGGTTAAACCCAGTAGCAGACATGAAAGAGATAGGAACAGCACCATGGCGCCTAGATAATCGAATTTCTGCTTCCCGGTGGGGTTCAGGTTGTGCACAAACCGGACGACCATCAACGTTCCCAGGATGCCAACGGGGAGATTGACAAAAAAGATCCAGCGCCAGGAGAGCTGGCTGATAATCAGGCCACCCAGGCTCGGGCCAATGGCAATTCCCACAGAGACGACAGCACCGATAATACCCATCGCTTTACCCCTTTCCTGGGGCGGAAATGCTTCTGTGACAATGGCCATCCCCAGAGCCGTAATCAAAGCCGCACCAAGCCCTTGCAGAACGCGAAAACCGATTAACCAATAAACAGTCGGCGACAGTCCACACAACACCGATCCCAGAGTAAAAACAATATATCCGGCGGTATAGAGCTTTTTCTTACCCAACATATCACCGAGACGCCCAATACTGAGAAGCAACGTCGATATTGTCAGCAAGTATCCGAGTACCACCCACTGGATGATGGAAAAATCGGTATTAAGCGCCTTGACGAGTGTGGGCAATGCCACATTGACAATGCTGCCATCAATCGTCGCCAGGAATATGCCCATGGAGACCGCAGACATGGTTAGCCATTTTCGACCGTAGTCAATGGGAAACGACTTCATAAAATTCCTGCATGAGAGTGAATCATCAGTGGATTCGGCCGGGGTAAGTTTGGCCTGTTACCACAGATCTTGTCTAGATGAGGTTAGGAAGTTTGTTCGAAAATTTTCTTAATTTTTGTCAATAGTGTGCGTACAGTGATCGGTTTGACAATATAGTTGGCAGCACCGGATTTGATTGCTGTTAGAATATTCTCCTGTGCAGCCTCTGCTGTAACCATTAAAACAGGAATATGCTTGTGTTTCTCGGCCGCTTTCATTTTTTTCAGCAGTTCAAGACCATTCATTTCCGGCATCTCCCAATCGGAAATCACTAGATCAAATTTATCGGCGTCCAGTTTTTCAAGGGCGAGAGCACCATTCTCCGCTTCGTCGATATTCTTGAACTTCAGCATTTCCAATGCTTCTCGAAGAGCCGTTCTCATCGGTAAAAAATCGTCAACCACCAAAATCCGAATGTCTGAATTTACTGCCATGATATATTATTCCAATTCAGGTTCCCAAATTTCCAGAGTCCTTCCCAGAATGTGCACGCAATTATGCTTTTGTACGGTCAAAACAAGTCAGAATCCAGCAGTCCAGCAGTCCAGCAATTGAAACGTGTAGCTGGATTTCGATTTATCATTGTATGGTTTTTTAGTTTCAAATACCAGACGTTTATGGATTGAACGGTCTATCTATCTGTAAGTATTCCCATTTTTGCATAATGAGAGCGTCGGATCGAACCAGTTTAGAATCAGGTTATTTTCTTCACGGGGATATGTATGGGAAAGGTCTGTCAACTCACGAAATTCGACCGCGGCGCCCATGGCAGATACACTCTGTTCAAATACGCCCCTGACAGCTTTCAGCCGCTGTCCAAAAGGCAATAGTGCTGTCTGAATTTTTAGTAGATTCGGGGGGTGAAACTGCCGCATGGCAATCTCAAGACCATTCAATGTAGAGAGAAGTGCCCCACAGAAATCACCCAGATCATCCAGAAAATGCTTTGGGTATCGATCCAGTTCGAACTTCCAGGGTTGAATATACTCACTCATGAAATCGCCTTTGCTGGTTTAACCCTCTTCTGTTTCAACTTCGATGCCGATCTCTTTCAGCTTTTTTGCGAAGAGGCCGTCACCATCCACCTCGGTATGTGTGAACGACCCATCATATATTTTTCCGCTCCCGCAAGATGGTGACCGGGCTTTTAGAAGAGCCCGGGTACAGCCTGCCAGCTGAACCAGTCTAACCGCTTCATCCACACCTTTTTGAAACTGACGAGTCACATCCTGCTCTTCTTTGTTTACAACCCGATCACCCGATATTTCTGCAGGAACCCTTGGTGTTGTGAAGCCGGCCAGTTGCTCCGGACAAACCGCGACGCCCTTTCCCGCTTGGAAGAGATCAATCGCTTTTTCATTGCTGTTGTTCTTACCCGCGTAGGTGCAGTTGATTCCCAACAGGCACATGCTGATTGCTATCATTTTTTATCCCATAAGTGATTCCACCACCCGCGGCAGAACTGAGGGCAGTGAATAGATGTCCTTGATCACCAGGTAGCTGGCAGGATCGATCATTTTCCGCAGATAATCATCGCCACACTGGTCGACAGTGATACAGAAAGGGCGAATCCCTGATCGTCTGGATTCCACCAGCGCCATCATGGTATCATGCAACGCGTAGGTCTGGGATGTACGGTCCTCTCCATAGTTCATATCCTGGGGATACCCATCACTCAGCATAATCATCAATTGATAATCCGACGCGGTTTCCTTGAGACGATTGGTGGCGTGCCGGATAGCCGGTCCCATACGGGTACTTTTCCGTGGCTGAATCCCACAGATTCGGTTCTTTGTCTCCTGGGAGTAAGTATCAGCAAAGTCCTTGATGGAAAACAGCTCCACCTGTTCCCTACCATAACCCGAAAACCCGAAAATTGCGTAGCTGTCGTCCAACGCTTCCAAGGCTTCTGCCATCACGACCAGGCTTTCAATCTCAATATCGATAATCCGTTTATCACTACCGCCTAACACATGTCTACCGGCCATCTGATTCTCACTTCTTCCTGGAATAACTCCGGATTCGCAGACAGATGCGGCCATGCGATCCGTTGAGGCACTCATATCGATCAGTAGCAGGGTGGAGATACTCCGCCGCTTCTTTTCCCGTCTTGCAAAAATCCGATCTGACGGTGTATCACCGATTTTGCGATCAACCACATTCTGGATCATGGCGTTGAAGTCGATTTCATTCCCCCACTCCAACCTTTTCAGTATCTCTACTTCCTCAGGTCGGATTCTCTGAAACTGCCGTTTTACGTCCCGGATCAGGTCGCTGTACTCGTTGTAAATACTTTCATACAAGCCGCTTTCAGCCGGATCAACCATGATTTCCCGTAAACAGCACCATTTTCTGCGATAATCTTTCTGGAGGTAATCCCACTCATCGTAATAGAAGGGGCCTTGACGTGTCGTCAGTTTTGAGAGCCCCCCTGTCACGACATGGCGATTTTCCGGCTTTGGATCGTCCGGGTCCTGCTCATCCAGTTCCCCGATGACCTGAGCCGAGAGATTCTCGACCAGCATCCCTTTTCCGCCTTGACCTTTTTTGATGGGTTCAATGACGGAAATATTTTTCAATAGTTCCAGCAACTGCTCTCTTTCCTCTTCGGAAAGTTCCATGCCTGCATCCGGACTATCCTCACCGCTCTTGATACTATCAGGGGACTCGTCACCCTCACCGTCCGGGATCAGGTTCAGATCAGACGATTCCAGATAGGCCAGAGATGCGAACGGAAGGTAAGTCTGTGAAGGAAGCAGTGGTTTAAGCAACTTATGAATCTCAACAGCCTTTTCCAGTACGTCCCCCACACCGGTTTCAGGAGTGTAAAAGCCGGCCAGATGCTTTTGAAATCCCTCTAAAAAGGGAATCATTGCTGGTTGAAGTTCTGCCTGATTCAGACACCCATAAACCAGACGTAGTAGGACCTCCAGCGCTTCATGCACAGGAGGATCCGAGGGAAAGGCTCTGTTCTCCATCAGAGAAGCGAGCACATAATCAAGATCCTGACAGAGTCCACGATAATTGGACCGCAGACATCTGTCGACACGACCGTCTTCCAAAATAAAAAAGATATCCCGGATCAGTTCCGGAAAAGAAAATTCATTGAAATATTGTGCAATATGAGAGAAATGGGGGCCAAAGGTTCCAAATTCAATATATCCAGACTGGTGGGCAATCGCCACTTTGTACTGCCTGAAATTATCTGACGCGGTTGAGGCTTGAGCAATAAAAGTCGGTAAGTAAAGGACATCTCCACCATCCTCTGGAGACAGTCGGTAAGCCGCATTGGATTCGACAGGTCGTTCAGCAAATGGTTTCAAGCGAATATCTTTGCCGCAGAGTGCCCTGGCAAACAACGCCAGCGGTTTATCACAATCCTCCAGAAAAATCGCCTCTCTCCATTTAGCCAGCGTATCCCGGGATTCAGTCGATGCAAAACCAAAATAGTCAATGCCGCTCTGCTCTGACTGTGACAAACGCGAGCAGCCCTCTTCAACCCAGAAAGGGAAGAAGGAAGATCGGACCGACTCCAGCAGAATGGCCACATGATCAAAATAGGCGTTCGAGGCCGGAACTGATAGATTTCCAATGCTTGATTCACTGGAAATGACGGTTTCCTGATCCGGATAGGGCAGTGCCTGAATCCCATGAACGATCCGGTTGAAGAGTGTCTGTACCGACTCAGGCTGATTCTGGGAGTTCTTACGGGTGATATCCAGCACTTTTTCCCGCACGTTCGGATTAAGCTTGAGAAGTGAAGTCGCTGCTGATTGATAAAACTCCACCGCTTTTCCAGGCAGTTCTTTCGACACCAGGCTGGTCAAATTGAAAATCTTCCTCATTTCCGTCTGGTAAAGGGAAGGCAAATCCTGGGGCAGTTCGGCGTAGAACTGCCGAGCCATAGTGAGCGATTTCCGTAGTAACTGCAATCCGGCTGCGCACCAACTCTGAAAAATGCGGTAATTGGTATGTTTTAACAACTCGACGCTAGTCTCAATAAACCCCAAAGCTGCTAGCTCAGAATCCGGGTCGAGTGTCTGTATCTCCCTGATTTTCTTTCCCCACTCTCTCAAACGCAGTAGACTGTCGCGCTCGACATATTCCGGAGTCAGTTCAACATACCGGCAAGCCACATTAACTGACAAAGCAGCAATGTGCAACGCTTCATCCACCCAGAGATCCAGACTGCCAAATTTCCGGTCTGAAAAAAAGATCGGACTTGTCTGGAAATACGCTTCGCTGAAGAGGGGGGCTGCCGGGAATGCTTTTTGAAGACGCCATCCATACCCAACCCATTCATTAATCTCTTTTTTAGACAAAACCGGCAGAGCTGTCTGGAATGCGGCCAGGAAGCTTTCAATTCCATCCGGGAGAACCCGCCAGACGTGTTCAGCGGTCTGCAGTACATCATCCCTGCATAAGCCACAAGGCCACGCCTCCCGCCTGAGAATCCCACCGGCATGAGCGATACGGTTCATCACCTCGTTATCGAGACTCAAAAGATCCTGCCGGAATTTATCAGAGATGGCGTCTGTTGCTGACAGTGCTGTGACTGTCTGCAAATACAGGTTGGAATTTGAATGGCTGGAGCCTGCGGATGGGGATCGGTTCGCCATGGATATTTGCTACGTAAAAATCGATGAGACGACTTCGTTAATCGCCAGTTGAATCTCTTTTTCATCTGTGAGTACAGCAGTCACTGCTACTTCACAAGCCTTTCGCGGGGAAATTCCGCCTTTGATCAGCTTTCCACAATAGATTAGTAAACGGGTACTCGCCCCTTCCACCAGGGCATGCCCTTTCAGATGTCTGATTTTCTCACCCAGTTTCGCCAGATCATAGGCAATTTCCTGGTTAACACCGCTTTCATGCTGAATAATTTGAGCTTCCTGCTCTCTGACAGGATAATCAAAATCGATGGCAATAAACCGCTGTTTAGTGCTCTGCTTCAAATCTTTAATCAGGCTTTGATAACCGGGATTATAAGATATGACCAGGAAGAAATTGGGGTGCGCTTCGATAATGGTTCCCTTTTTGTCAATGGGCAGCAACCGGCGATGATCTGAAAGTGGGTGAATGATCACAGTGGTGTCTTTTCTGGCTTCCACAATTTCGTCCAGATAACAGATAGCGCCTTTTCCTACAGCCAGAGTCAGGGGCCCGTCCACCCAAACCGTCTCATCCCCTTTTAAAAGGAACTTTCCGACGAGATCTGTCGTGGTCAGGTCCTCATGGCAGGCGACCGTAATCAGGGGCAGATATTCATTGCCCTCCTTTTGCTGAGCGTTCAGTTCGCGGCTCAACAGGTAGGCCATATATTCCACAAACCGTGTTTTCCCCGTTCCAGTCGGGCCCTTCAACAAAACCGGAATCTTAGCTTGAAACGCCGCTTTAAAAATATTGACCTCATCCCCAAGCGGCAGATAATAAGGCTCTTCGTCGATATAGTAATCCTCGAAATTCAATTCATGTTTTTCTGTTTTCATATGCATCCAACGTCATCTGCTTTATGGCCCCGTGTTCAGACAGTATTGTGTTGGGGGCCTTATAATTGTCAATCTTTGTGAAGCTGCTGAATGTCCAGAATCATTCCTTGCGCTTATTTCCCCTCCTGAAGCAACGCACCCCGCTGAGGGGTTCCGGCCACTGAATGCGCGAAGCTTGCAGCGTGGAACCGGGGTGACGACTTGTTATTTAGAAGGGGTGGGTGGATGTTGTACCTCTAGCTATAGATTTTTTTAGCTGATTTGACCAGCCTAAATACCCACTTCAACCGGTATTTAGTTACTGAGAAACCTTCTCATACCGCCCGGGTTTCCCCAATCTTCATCACCCAGGCACGACCGTCGGAGATGCCGTTCTTGACAGCAAATTGTCGGTATCTTTCTGGCGGCTCCCAATGGGGTTCGTCTGTCAACTCGATGGTCCCCCAGTGCGACGGGATAATGATATCAGCCCGGACGTCGTTTGCCAGCTGAATTGCCTCTTCGGGATTGGTATGTACGCCCTTCATGATGTATTGTGGGTTATAAGCACCAATCGGAACGATGCCCACATCAAACGAGCGAAATGCAACGCCAATTTCCTTGAACAGTGTCGTTGAATAGCCTGTATCGCCAGCGAAAAAACAGCTGTTGCGGGGTGACTGAATCGCCCATGAGCACCAAAGCGTCTCGTTCCGGTCACTGATTCCACGGCTGGAAAAATGGACCGCTGGCAGAGCCGTCAGTTTTAAGCCATCCATCTCGGCAGATTCCCGCCAGTCCAACTCACTCACCCGGGAATACCCCCTTTCAGTGAAAAAGGGTTTCATGCCTAATGGGACATAGACCTGTATGTTCTCTTTTCCCGGCAGGTTTTCCACGGTATTCGAATCCAGGTGATCATAGTGGTTGTGCGATAGAACAATACCGTCCAGGGGCGGCAGATTCTTCAAAGAAATCCCGGGCGGGACATAGCGTTTTGGGCCGATGGGTAGTGGGCTGGCGATGTCTGAGAGAAAGGGATCGAGAAGCAGGGTCTGACCGTCGATTTTCAGAAGATACGTGGAGTGACCGATCCAGGTAACGGATAGTGAATTCGCGGCGTGACTGAAGTCTGCCAGTGCCTGTGATTCACTGATGATGTGATCTTCCGGAACCACCGGTTCTTTGAAAATCGCTTTGAGCCGGTTGAACATAAAACCGAAACCCGGTGCTTCATGCGACGGTATAGTGGGATAGTTACGAAATCCGTCATGGGTGTGGTGGAGCGGTTTCCCCTCCAGCGGTATAACCTGTGTTGCACAGCCTATCAGCGATTGCGCTGCCAGAAAAGAACCTGCTTTCATGAATTGCCTGCGATTCAATAATGTTTTTAAACCGGCCATGCTACCCTCTTAAAATGACAAGAAAAACATTTTACTCGTTTAAAAACCCCTGCTTGATCCTGTCCAGCTCTTCCCAACGTTGGTATAGCCGCTCAACTTCCTCCTGATGGGATTGCAGCCGGTTACAGCATGCGTCCAGTCGTGATGGATCATTGGTCACCACAGGATCAAGCATCTCGGATTGACACTGTTCAACCGCTTCTTCAGCCACCATAATCTCATTTTCGATAGTGCCCCATTCCTGCTGTTCCTTATAAGAGAGTTTTTTCTTCGCCTGTTTGGGCTTGGCTTTGGGTTTTTCGGCAAGCGTAGATCGGTCGGTTTTTTCCGTTTTTTGAGAAGACAACCACTGGGAATAGTCCGCAAACTGGATCGCAGTCCCGTCGCCATCCAGTCCGATCACTGCTTTGGCCAACCGGTTTAGGAGAAAACGGTCGTGGGTCACAAGGACGATACTGCCGGGAAAATCTTTGAGATTCTCTTCCAGCACCTCCAGGGAGGGGATATCCAGATCGTTCGTGGGTTCATCCAGCAGTAAAATATCAGCTGGTTGAAGCATGAGTCGGGCAATAAAAATCCGGGCCTGTTCTCCACCCGAAAGTTGTTTGACAGGCATCTCGAGTTGCTCTGCCTTAAAAAGAAAACGCTTCGCCCAGCTCATGACATGAATGGAGCGCCCCCTGAATATTACCGCATCTCCTGCCGGACACAAAGCCTGATGCAATGTCTCTTCCTGATTCAACCGAGTCCGGTCCTGTTCAAACAGAATAGTTTTGACACCATCTGCCCGATGGATATCACCGTCATCCGGTTCGCTATGAGCGGCCAAAATGCTGATCAGGGTACTTTTGCCGGAACCGTTGCGTCCCAGCAGTCCCAGGCAAAGGCCCGGAGTCAGTGTCAGGCTCAGATTTTCAAAGATGGTCCGCCCACCGAGGGATTTTCGAATCTTTTTAACGGTTAGCAGCTTCTTTGTTTTACGAAGGGTGCTATCAAAGTCAATCTCAACCGACTGCGTCTGCAGATTACGATTTTTAACCGCTGACAGCTGCTGTTTCAGCCGGTAAGCCTCATCAATTCTGTAGCGGGCTTTGGTCGATCTGGCCTTGGGCCCCCTTTGCAACCACTCGGTTTCGCGCCTGACCTTATTAGCCAGCACTGATTCGATTTGAATCTGACTGTTTAAGAATGCTTCCCGATAGTAAATAAATTCACTGTAGCTGCCGTCCACTTTCAGAAAGCCCTCTGGAAACCTGCGGTTGATTTCCACAACCCGGTTCGTCACCGCCTCCAGAAAATATCGGTCGTGGCTGACCAGGATGAAGGCAAAGGGAGGATTTGTGAGTAGCTCTTCCAACCAGATAATGCTCTCAAGATCGAGATGGTTTGTGGGTTCATCGAGCAGCAGTAAATCCGGCTCCTGAATCACCGCTGAAACAATGGCCAACCGCTTCTTCCATCCGCCGGACAGGGTTGATACTTTCTGATCCGCAGCAGCAAAACCGGCACGCCCAATCCAGCGACGGACACGATTATAGCGCTCTATGTCTTCTATCGCCTCTCCGGCCAGACTGTCCAGAAGGGTCAATTCAATGCTTTTATCCGGATCAAGAACATCCTGTTGGGAAATATAGGCAAGTCGGATATTTTTTTTGCGGGATACCTCACCCTCATCGGGTGATTCAAGCCCGGACAGGATCCGTAACAAGGTTGACTTTCCGGATCCGTTCGGCCCGATCAGCCCTAACCGTTCATCTTTTGAAAAAGAGAGCGAAATACCGGTGAACAGGGGGTAGGCACCATAAATTTTGCTGACCGACTGGCAACTCAGAATTGGGGACATAGTGGCTATTGGCGTTTCAATTTTTAACTGATCGAAACCTCCAGTTAATCAGAAATTCTGAAGTCTGAAAATGTTGCCAGTCAATCCGTTCAGGGATCGTTAAAAATAACGTCACATAATTTATTTGCAAAATGTGACAGCAACGTGTTTCCTTTTCATCAATAGGAAACACTTGACTCATTTTTTAGCCAACCCTTAGATCTTTGCCAAAGCATCCGTGACGACCTTTCTGTTTTCCTCTGTGGACAGGGAACACATCGGCAGACGAAATATCTCCTGACACTTGCCGGCCACAGCCATGGCCGTCTTGATCGGAATCGGATTAGTTTCCACAAACATCGCTTTGAAAAAATCGACCAGCGGTGCTTCCAGGGCACCCGCTCCCTGCATATCCCCTTTCAAGGCACAATGAACCATCTCCACCATTTTGTCGGGAATGAGATTGGATGCCACTGAGACTACTCCGTCGCCACCCGCTTCAACCAGTTTCAAGGCTATGGTATCATCACCGGACATCACACTGAAACCATCCTGCCGCCGTGAAATGACAGATTTCATCTGCTCCAGATCCCCGGATGCTTCTTTGACTGCAACGATGTTCTCACACGCCGTGCATAGCTCCATCAGTGTATCGGTTTCGATATTAACACCTGTCCGGCCTTTGATATTATACACCATCATGGGGATATCAACCGCATGGGCAACTTCGCTGAAATGCA
>Ga0075122_10001201_pt1 | contig 18821 bp, 28 predicted proteins | sample AntAceMetag02UKB_FD_69790 | JGI IMG/M metagenome (GOLD analysis project Ga0075122, IMG submission 69790) | Saline lake microbial communities from Ace Lake, Antarctica - Antarctic Ace Lake Metagenome 02UKB | ecosystem: Environmental > Aquatic > Non-marine Saline and Alkaline > Saline | place...
AGAAAATTGTGAAGGACAATCTTGTGACTGTGTTGATGAGACCTGTTCCTAAACTTAAGAAATTCTTTTAAATGTTTGCTCATTAAAAAAAGTGAATTATAATAGAAAAAAAAGGTGAAGCTCAAAAAATTCTTGATGAAATAACTAGCAAAACACATCATCACCACAAAAAACATAAATTATCTTGGAAAAAAATCGCAATAGCATTAGGTACTTTATTAACAATTAGTGTGATAATTAATCTTTTTAGTGTAGGTCTAGCTGATTTATCAATAACATCAAATGACGAAGTTGGTTCACAAGTTAAAGAATATATTGAAACAAACTTCATAGGAACTACTGTAGAAATTATAAGTGTTACAGCCGGTTCAGGTATATATGAAATAGAAATGAATTTACAAAATCAGCAAGGTTCGCAAAAAATAATTAGTTATGTAAATAAAGATGTAGACTTATTGTTCCCAAGTGCAATAGAATTAGTAAGTTCTGAAAACGACGCAACTAATACACCAAGTACACCTGCACAACCTTCGGCAGATATTGTAAAATCCGATAAACCTGTAGTTGAATTATTTGTAATGTCGCATTGTCCATTTGGAACACAAGTGGAAAAAGGTATTTTACCTGTAGCAGATTTACTAAAAGATAAAATCGATTTTGAAATCAAATTTGTAAATTATGCAATGCATGGTGAAAAAGAAGTTAATGAAGAAATGAGACAAGTCTGTATCCAAGAAGAACAAAATGATAAGTACTTCAAATATCTATGGTCTTTCTTAGAAAGTGACGATTACGCCAAAGCACTTAAAGACGCAAACATTGATGAAACAAAACTTGGCACTTGTGTAGAAAAACTTGATAGTGATTATACAATTACAGAGTTACTTGAAGATGAATCAACTTGGCAAGGCGGTCAATTCCCACAATTTAATGTGCATGACGCAGAAAACCAAAAGTATGGTGTACGTGGATCACCAACATTAGTAATTAATGGTGAACAAGTTTCAAGTGCAAGAGATCCAGCAAGTTTATTAGCAAACATTTGCGCTGCATTTAACAACGCACCAGATGAGTGTAATGAAGAACTTTCTTCAACATCACCGGCATCAGGTTTTGGACTTGATGGTGCTGGTGCAGCTAGTGCAGCAACTTGTGGTTAATACTACAAGTTTATTTTTTATTTTTTTATAATTATTATTTAGAAATAACTCGTTCTTCTTTAAAATCTAACTCTAAAAACTCTTTTTCAAATCCAATCTCTTCGCGATCAAGACGTTCTAATTGTTCTATTTGAAAAATTATACTACTTAAATATTTAGGAAACATTTTACGATATCGACGAATTTCTGCAAATGAACCATCGCCCGAGTAAACACCGTCGGAACCAATAACTGCAGTTAATATAACTGGGAATGAAATACTATTCCAGGTAGTTGCGCCCACATTATGTACTGCTTTTTTCATTCCGCCAGTAAGCAATATTTTTAACATACGTTTAACATTTAACCAAATTGCCTGTTTCTTTTTTAAAATAACTTTTCTATCATTATCTAACTTATTATACTCCGAATAAACATTACGTAAATATTTTTTATAGATATATTTTTCACTTATAGACAGTTTAGATAACTTAAGTTCATTCTCAGAAAATAACTGTATTTGATTTACTTCTTTATTAATGCGTTCTAATTCAGATAAAAAAATCTTTCGATCATATTTATTAAACGCTTTACGATTGCGAATATCAACAATTTTTGTCTGTAACTCGATTAGTGCGTTTAGTAAATCTCTAAGATTAATTAATTCAGACTCTTCTAATTCGCGTAATTTATTATGATTTACCCAATCAGAACGAACAGCTTTTTGCAAATCCAAATTAGTAACCATACTTAACTATCTAAACAAAATATAAAAACTTACTGTATTTTTTTATAATTATTATTATTAAAACAACAAGCTATTTATTTTGCTACACTTAAACCCTTTATGCAAATTAAAAAATTAAACGCATCTGAAATTATCACAACAAAAGATTTCCCAGTTTATAATGAACACATTTTAAAAATTTATTTTACAATATGCAAATCCGACAGCAAAATATTACCACCAACACCTGTTGTTCCAATTTCTGCAGGATTACCCTTACTAAACGCAAAAACAAAGAAAGAAAAAGAGTACAACAAAAGAATGCGTAAATATTTAAAAGAAAATAAAAAAGTTAAATACATAATGTGTGACGGTAGTCATAAAACAACTGCACTAACTTTAACAAATAACAAAATACATTGTGCAATTTTAGAAAATAATAAAGATGTTAATGAGTTTATATCACTTGTAAAAGTTGGAGAGATATTTAGTTTTGCAGCAGGAAACACAATTAAAAAAATACTGCGCGAAAAAGCAGAACATTTGAAAGATGCAAATTTCTTTGAAACCGTAAAAGACAAAACAAAAAGAATGGTTGACAAAAAAGTAATTCCAAATTACATGATAGAATATTACAAAAACAAATAACATTTAATTTTGTAACTACTTTGCATAACTAAGCAAAGTATATAAAGAATCAAACAATAGTATAATTAATAATTATGGAGGAATACAATGGTTTTCGGTTTAATACGTAAAATAAAAAGGCGAGCAACAGCAAAAAAAACAGTAAGAAGAACAACAGTTAAGCGACCAGCAACTAGAAAAGCAACAACTGCACGAAGAGCAACAACTGCACGAAAAGCAACTACAACACGACGTGCACCTGCAAGAAAAGCAACTACAAGACGTGCACCTGCAAGAAAAACAACTGCAGCTAGAAGAAGAACTACTGCTAGAACAACTACCCGCCGTACTGCAGCTAGAAAAACAACAGCAACACGAAGAAGGACTACTGCAGCTCGAAGAACAACTACGACTCGAAGAAGGACGTAGTTTCCTTTTTAGGTTAGTATTTATTTTTTCTATTTATAATCAATTAATTTTTAAATACATAAGATTATTTAGAATATGACTAAATTAAAAATACTCTGTTTAATTAGTGGTGGTATTGATAGTCCTGTAGCTGCACATATGATGTTAGACAAAGGACATGATGTTGAATTTGTAAACTTTGATTTAACACCTGTTGGAAATGATTACACACGAGTTAAAATAAAAAAACTTGTAAACAAACTAAGTAAAATACATAACAAAAAATTAAAACTCACTTTCTTAGATCATGGAAAACAACTTATTAATTATTACAAAAAACTTACTGAAAAAGAGCAAAAACAAATGTGTCTTCTTTGTAGAAGACGTATGTTAACTGAAGGTGAAAAATTTGCCAAAAAAATTAAAGCAAAGGCACTATTAACTGGAGAAAACCTGGGTCAAGTTGCTTCACAAACCCTTGATAACATGTTCGTTGAAGATAAAGCCGTTTCTATCACGATTTTGCGTCCATTGATAGGGTTCAACAAACAAAATATAATTGATACTGGCCGTAAAATTGGAACATATGAAATATCAATAGAACCTGGAGGATGTTGCAACATAACTCCAAACAAACCCGAAGTTCATGCTGATTTGAAAGAAATAGAAAGAATAGAGAAAAAAGTCAAATAAAAACCCTTAAAAAGGGATTCTGAAACTTTTATAATGGCAATTAAAAAAGGTGATAAAGTTAAAATTGAGTATAAAGGAACGTTAGATGATGGTACTGTTTTTGATTCCTCCGAAGGCCGAGATCCTCTTGAATTTGAAGCAGGTTTTGGAATGGTTATTCCTGGCTTCGACAAAGCAATTATAGGAATGAAAAAAGATGAAGAAAAAGATGTTCATATTGCTTGCAAAGATGCATATGGCGAACCAAATCCAAACATGATTCAGGAAATTCCAAGAGACAAATTACCTGCTGATCAAGAACCAAAAGAAGGTATGATGATTGGTATTGGCTTACCAAATGGTCAGCAATTACCTGCAACTATAACAAAAGTAACTGCTAAAGCTGTTACAATGGATCTTAACCCTCCACTTGCTGGAAAAGACCTAAATTTCCATCTTAAAGTTGTTGGTATCAATTAGATATCCACTTTTTAATTTTTAGTTAGTTTTTTAAGTTTTTACTTTATAGTTAATACATGGGAATTACTGACTGCGAGCGAATTACTCCAGAAACATTAAAAGCGATTGTTGGACAAATTCCATCAAATCCATATAAAATCACACTAGGTATAACTAGCTTAGATAAAATTGGACTTGAAACAGAAATCAAAAAAGAACACGGTATTGAAACAAAAATTGATGGATTAACTATGGCAAACGTTAGTCATCCCACAAACCAACAATTAGTCAATCTGTATACACGAGAAGAACAAGTTCTAAAGAATATACTCGGTGCAAATCATCAAGATCAAGACAAACTAATACATCAATCAAGAATATATTTCCAAAAAGCTACATGGCGAATTGACGAGGAAGATATCGAAATAACACCTATTAGTATACGCATTAGTTATTATAGAAGAATGATGGATTATCAACAAAACATGATCGTTATAGCTAAACGCGCGGGTATTGAAATAAATACCACTGATAAAGATTGTATGGTATAATTACGTAGCTATTTTTTCTTCCAAGAACCAATTTGTTTTCCTTTTAGAATTTTATCAACCATTTCTAATTCTTCCCAGATTCCGGGAATTAACTCATAACTTTTAGCTTCTTCAAGATTAACCCATTTGTATTCAATTAACTCATCACAAAGAACAATTTCATGAATATTTTCTGACTCAAGCAAAATATAATAACTATTAACAAAAATTGGAATACCATTAGGAAGTTTAAAAGATAAACTTGTAACATAATTCAACTGTTCTATTGGAACATCTAATCCAACTTCTTCACTAACTTCGCGCTTACAAACTAATTCACCCACATTATACCAATGACCTGCCTCAGTATCAGGTTCTCGATTGTAATCATGTGTTTTTAGTGAACCACCTGGAACAGTCCACATTTCTGGAAATGCTTTTTCAGTAGGTGCTCGCTTTACAATTAAAAATTTATTATTTTGCACAATAATGGCAGTATGTGATATATAATGTGCTTTATCTGGATTATACATGTTATCAATAAATACGATAATTTAAATAAACTTATATTATATAACTTATTGAAAGGTTATGCAAAATAAAATTAAACAAGCAATTTTACTACTACTTTTAATTATGGTTATAACAACTATGATACTGCAATATATCTATTTTGGTAAATCTGGGTATTGGCTAACGGTATTTGTATTATTAATTGCTTGGGCAATAAGCAAATGGCTTCAAAAACAAAACACTTAAAACAAACTTATTTTTAATCTAATATGCTGGACTTATTAAATAATAAATATGTTATTGCAATTGGCATTATTATTGGTACTCTGATTATTTCTCAAATAGTTAACTTCATTATTAAAAAAATAATTCACTTGTCTGCAAAAACGAAAACTAAACTTGATGATATTATTTTTGATACACTTAAACGCCCAATTCAATTAGTTATACTTACAATTGGATTTTTTGTAGCAATCCAATATATTTATCCGGGATTTAATATTGGAACTATAACTTTAACAACAATATTTAGTGTTATTTGGATACTAACTGGAGCATTTTTATTTAACAAAATCATAAATGCATTTTTTATTTGGTATACGGATGAACTACAACATAAACTTCATAGAAAAATTGATCCCACAATATTTCAATTTATACGAAAAATTATTAACATTTTAATTTACATTTTTGCAATTATCGCTATATTGAGTACGTTTGGTATTGAAATTACGCCACTTATCGCCGGTCTAGGAATTGGTGGTATAGCCGTTGCTTTGGCACTTAAAGATACATTGTCAAATTTCTTTGGAGCTTTGTTTATGACTATTGATAGACCAATGAAACTAGGTGACTATATTGAATTAGATAGTAAAACTGCAGGGTATGTTAATGACATTGGTTGGAGAACAACTCGCATAAAAACTTGGGATGGAAATTTCCTAATTATACCTAACGCAAAAATAGCTAACGCATTACTTAAAAATTATAACTCGCCTAAAACTAATCTAACTTTCTCAATTGACTGTGGCGTATCCTATGATTCGGAGTTAGATAAAGTTGAAAAAATAGCGATTGCTGTTGCTAAAAAAATTATAAAAAACGAGGCCGTTGCAGTAACTGATTCCGAGCCAGTTGTCAGATTCAAAGAATTTGGTGACTCGAGCATAAACTTTTCAATTTACTTAGAAGTTCACAATAGAAGTGATAAATTTAGAATTCGCCATGAGTTTATTAAAGCATTACATAAACGTTTCAATAAAGAAAATATTGAAATACCATTCCCACAAATTGATATTCACAAAAAGAAATAAAAGCAAACTTTTAAAATATCTAATTTTCTATCAAAAATTATGAAAATATATTATATTTTTGGAATTATTATGGCAATTTTCTTAGTAGGTGGTTGCTTGAGCGATGGTGCTGAAGAACAAACTACGCCAGAAGTGCCAGACACAAATGGAGATGAAATTATGAGTGTAAAAAATGGAGATACAATAGAAGTTGATTACTGGTTAACGGTTGAGGGTAAGCAAATTGATACATCTGAAGGTAGAGGTCCTTTTGAATTCACAGTAGGTGCTGGACAAGTCATTCCTGGATTTGATAAAGCAGCAATGGGTATGGAAGTAGGTGAAACAAAAGAAGTAATTCTCGAAGGCGAAGATGCTTATATGGCAGGTCCACTAGCTGGAAAAATTCTAAACTTCAAAATGACTTTATTAAAAATCGTTTAATTGATAGTAAAAATTTCTATTTACTATTAATAATTTTTTTAATTTCTTTTAACTCTTTTTCTAATTCTATCTGTCGAGTTATATCTGTAGCAACTTCAACTCCCGAAAGACTTCCATCAGGGTTTTTAATTGTAAAACCACACACTCGATAGGTTTTGCCATTAATCTCCGTAATATGTCCTTGACGACCTTCGATATTTTTATTCAGAAACTCTTTAACTACGCAGAATTTTTTGCATGGAGAATCATTTTTCAAAAGAGTATAACATTTCTGACCTACAAAATTACCAAATTCTTCTCTAGATGCTTCATTCATATAAATCAAAGTATAATCTTTATCAACTACAAAAACTAAATTTTGCGTTTTATTAATTACTTCTCGGAAAATACTTGCTAACACTGAATCAGTTCTATCTGTTTCAAGAATAGACGAAAATGGTGTCTTATTTAAAAACCATAATTTAGCCATACCAACTTGCCTAAATATTAAAATATCTTGTCCATTTAAAATTTCTAAATGTTTTGCTAAAGTATGACGATTAACTTTTAATTCTCTTGTCAATTCAGAACCAAGAACACCTTCATCGGTGTTTGTTGCGATATAATCAATAATAGCTTGTCTTATTTCAGATGGTTTCATAACTTAATAGACCTCTAAAAACTTATAAAGCTTACCTTTATTGTTGAACACTACTGTTTACCAATAACATACATCTTTATATATTTTGGCAACCTATATAGTTATATGGTATTGGTAACCAATAGAAAAACTATAATGGGACAATGCTATAGGGGGTGTTTAAAATAATATACAAAGTTCCACAACAATTAATTAATAACAAACAAATAGAAATCTCGGAGATATTAGATAGCTTAAAACAACTATTAAGCAAACATAAATTAACTGAAGAAGAATTCGCAATACTTTATGGTTACACTTATCTCGCTAAACAAGAACTTATGAAGATAGATGATCTACGATTCATACTATCAAATACGTTAGTAAGAAACCAACAAATGTAGATATATGACCTAGACTCAAAGTTAATTTAAACCAACAACACTAGAAAAGCATATGCTTGCTAAAAATACTTGTCTTATGTGCAAAGGATCTCGAATGCTTTGTGGAAATAAAACCTGTCCTTTACTTACTAAATTTAGATCAAAAATAAAGATTCCAAAAATAAACGAGAACTTTCAAGGTCCATCAGCAGGTATTTTTGTTGGAAAATATAATTATCCGAATATTAATATTGGTCCCATTGCAACCATCGATAGCACAATATTAACTAGTCCTGCTCAAATGTTCGGAACAGATTACAACAAAGTTATTGAAGCACATACCAAATTATTAAGAAGCGAAATACAGCAAAACATTAAATCAAAAAATAAATTTATACAAGAAAACCAATTATTGGCGATGGCTGAAAAACCTGCTGAAACTGAATTCAATTTCAAGCAAGCACCTAAAATGAATATACGCTTCTCAGATATAACGCAACCAAGTGGTCCTATTGGAAAACTAAAAAACATGAAAATAACTGAAAATGTAAAAATATCACATAAAGTAGATAAAATAGTCTTTGACGATTTGAAAGCAGTAGACGCTAGTTACAAATTATATAATATTGGAAAAGATGTGTACAAAATAACAAATATACTCTCTAGTGGGGCTTTGGGAATCGAAAGAAACAAAAAATTAGTTCCAACACGTTGGAGTATTACTGCAACAGATGATATTGTCACAAAACAGCTTTTATCTCAAATAAAAACATATGCACAAATTAATAATTATTTTGTATTTGAATCAAATTACATTGGTAATCATTTTATAATACTTTTAGAACCAGGAAATTGGGAATTTGAAAACTTTGAAGCATGGGCTCCTGGCTCAAATTGGGCTCAATCATCGAAGCAAATTTCAATTATAGAAGAATATGAACCATTTGAAGGACGTAAAAAATATGCAAATAAACAAGCAGGCGGATATTATGCAGCAAGATTAGGTATTACGGAGTTTCTTAAAAAAATGAGAAGACAAGCAAGAGTAATCTCTTTTAGAGAAATTTCAGAAGAATATATCTTGCCCCTAGGTGTCTGGGTAGTTAGAGAAACTGTAAGAAATGCTTTCAAAACAAAACCAACCATATTCTCAACAAAAAAAGAAGCTATGATCTACATTAAAACAAAACTAAAATTACCTATGATGGAATATATCAAACAAAGTGAACTTCTTAGACAGAAAAAATTAGATTTCTTCTTCAGCTAATAACGTAATCTTTTTATCAAACCATATTCTACAGTATATATGGTTAAAAGACGAGTTCTGATAATGGGTGCAGCGGGAAGAGATTTTCACAATTTTAATACAGTATATCGCAACAATCCAAAATATGATGTTGTTGCATTTACAGCAACACAAATAATGGGAATTGCTGGTAGAAAATATCCTGCAATCTTAGCTGGAAGACTATATCCCAAAGGAATCCCAATATATGATGAAAAACAATTAGTTGAGTTAATTAAAAAATTTAAAATTGATGATGTAATCCTATCTTATTCAGATCTTCCACATGAATATGTAATGCAAAAAGCTGAAACAATTCTTGCTACTGGCGCTAATTTCAAATTACTTGGTCCTAAAGATACACAAATTAAATCAAAAAAACCCGTTGTATCGATATGTGCAGTAAGAACTGGTGTTGGCAAATCTGAAGTAACGCGTTATGTTGGTGAAGTATTAAAATCACTGGGAATAAAATATGTAGTTATTAGACATCCAATGCCATATGGTGTATTAAAGAATCAAATTTGGCAGAGATATCAAACATATGATGATTTAAAGAAATATAATTGTACAATTGAAGAACGAGAAGAATATGAACCACACATTCAAAGAGGTGAAATTCTTTATGCAGGTGTTGACTATGAACAAATTATACGCCGGGCTGAGAAAGAAGCAGATGTTATTTTATGGGATGGTGGAAATAATGATTTTTCATTCTATAAAACTGACTTACTTATAACTCTCGTTGATCCACACAGACCAGGTCATGAATTAAACTATTATCCGGGTGAAGCAAATATGATCATGGCAGATATAGCATTAATCAATAAAGAAAATACTGCAAAAAAATCAAACATTGAATTAGTAAGAAATAATATTAAAAGCAAAAATCCAAAAGCAATTATTGTTGATGGCGCGTCATTAATCCAGGTAACTCAACCTGAATTGATTAGAAACAAGAGAGTTCTAGTTGTTGAAGATGGACCAACATTAACTCATGGTGGAATGCGTTATGGTGCTGGTGCAATTGCGGCTAAACGATATGGATGCAAACTTGTAAATCCAATTCCATATGCAAAAGGCTCAATCAAAAACATGTTCAAACAATTTTCTCAACTCAAAAATGTTTTGCCCGCACAAGGATATTCACCAAATCAATTAAAAGAACTACAAGCAACAATCAATGCAATTCCTGCTGATGCTGTTGTTATTGGAACACCTATTCGATTAGATAAGATTCTCAAACTCAACAAACCAGCTGTTAGAGTAAATTATGATTTCAAAGAAATCGGAAACAAACTTCCTAGGTTAATTAAAGGCGTATTAAAAAAATGATAACTATATACACCTCTCCAACCTGCCATGTTTGCAAAGAGCTAAAAACATTTTTAGATTCTAAGAAAATAAAATATACTGACAAGGAAGTTACTAATCCAGCAAATGCAAAAAAAGCTATAGCAATATCTGGGGGAATGTCGGTTCCAGTTACAGTTATTGGCAAGAAAGTTATGGTTGGCTTTGATGAAAAAGAATTATTAAAATTTTTATAAATATATGCATTATGAATACACATTCGAAACCTTTTTATACAGACATTATGAATACATATTCATTAAGGAGGTAAGTTAAAATGCCAAATAAAGATGGAACAGGACCCGAAGGAAAAGGACCTAAAACTGGAAGACAGTTAGGACCTTGCAAAGGAGCTCAACCAGCTGAACGTAGTTCAGGACAAGGAAGAGGTCGAGGAATGGGTTTCCAAAAACGAGCAGTTCAAGAAGATTGATTTGCTCTTTTTCTTTTATTAAACATATAAATCCTTAAATATAATTTACATTCAGTAGATTATGGACAAAAAAGGTGAAGTAAAAATTTATGTTGCATCACCACTTGGTTTTTCAGAAGTTGGAAGAGATTTCATGTATGCTAAAATTATTCCACTTATTGAAGAGTTAGGCTATACTGTTCTAGATCCGTGGAAATTAACTTCTCCAGAAATTGTTCAATCAGCATCAGATTTACCCTATGGTCAAGAAAAAAAAGAAAAATGGATGGAAGTAAATAAAATACTTGGAGAAAATAATGAACGAGCAATTATGGAAGCAGATGGTTTATTTGCAATCTTAGATGGGGTTGATGTTGATAGTGGAACTGCTTCAGAAATTGGCTGTGCTGCTGCAGTAGGAAAGCCTATTCTCGGATATCGGGGAGATTTTAGATTAGCTGCAGATAATGAAGGTTCAGTTGTAAATCTTCAAGTTGAACATTTCATAAAAAGGAATGGCGGAAAAATAATAACTCAAATATCTGATCTAAAACCTGAACTATATGCGCTCTTTGGATAATTTCTACAAAGAACAACAATAACATTTTTATTTGAATACTAATTCATAATTTATGACACCTCGACCGTGCATAAATCGCAAAGTAAAATTTAATCCAAATGTGGATTATTTTAAGCCAGCAGGTATACCTCTTCGTCAGATTGAAGAAGTAGAACTCTCACTTGCTGAAGTTGAAGCTGTCAGACTATTTGATGTTCAGAAACTTGAACAAAAAGAATGCGCTATCAATATGGAAGTTTCTCAACCAACTTTTTCTCGGATTTTAGATTCTGCACGTAAGAAAATCGCAGATGCACTAATCAATGGAAAAGCAATTCGAATCGAAAAATAACCAAAATTTATTTATACATCCGGAATATAATATATAATGCCATATTATGAAGGAATAGAAATTTTTAAGAAAAATTGGGAAAAAAAGATCAAAGACCAGGGAGAAAGTGACATTAAGGAACTTAATGAAATTAAAACTGATTGGATGACCTTGATTAAAAAAGCTAGAAATTTTCCAGAAGCTCGTATGAATGACACATTATTAGCCCAAATACAAAATCTTAATTCTGATTTAAATATATTAGGATCTTTTGAAATGAAAACTCAATTTGAAACAAAGAATTTTGAAAGAAATAGAACCGCATTACATAATATATATGAAGATGAATCAGAATTTAAAAAAATAATTAATGAGCAAAACAAAATGCGTTGGCAATTACATTCAACATCGCGTGAGGGTGAATTAGTTGAGCCAATCGGTCGCGTTAGAAAGTTTACTGTAAAAACATCAACTACTGAACTTGAGTTATTTAATCGCATTTTTAAAAACGTAATTATATTACTTATAGCAATATCCATAAATACACCGGAAAATGTTGGTAAATATACTTATTCGGATAATAATCGATTATCGAGGAGTTATAAAAATTATTCAAGAATAGAAAAATTACATAAAATTTATATAACTGTTCTAAAGGTACATAAATTAATTAGTAAAGATAAAATACTAATTAAACAATGGGATAAATGGGAAAACATAAAAGGAGACCGTTGATTTCAAAATATCTATTTCGCTAAAATAAGTTTTCAACACACAAGCTTTTTATCTTTATTTGAACTTTAACTTTCATGGAAAAGAAAAAAGGATTTTTCAAAAAATTATTCGATAAAGCAGATAAAAAACTAGAAAAGAAGGCTGAAAATAAGGATGATGAATGTCGTTCTTGTTGTGATTGCAAGTAATGCTACAAGCTTTTATTGACTGGCTAATTTATTCGGTAATTGGTTTAGCGAGTGAGTCAAAACTAGCGCACTCCATTAATTTTTTTATATATGATTCAATTAAAATAATTGTATTTCTCTTTTTCATGATTTTAGTTGTGAGCTATTTCCGCACATACATATCAAACAAAAAATTGCAAAAAGCGGTTAAAAATTCCAAGTATGGTTCTGGAAATCTGCTGGCTTCGATTTTTGGGGCAATGACTCCATTTTGCTCATGCTCATCAATACCTGTTTTCATTGGATTAATTGAAGCAGGAGTTCCGCTCGGAGTGGCATTCTCTTTCTTAATCACATCCCCATTAGTCAATGAATATGTTGTAATAATTATGCTTGGATTTTTTGGTTTGAAAATAACTGCACTTTATGTTTTAAGTGGAATTATGATTGGAACGATTGCAGGTCATATTTTAGGAAAAATGAAGCTTGGAAAATATATTGTTAAAGACTTAATCTCAAAACAAAAAGAAGTCACTTACTCAACATTTCGCCAAAGATTTTATTATGGATTAAGTGAAGCAAAATCAATTGTTAAAAAACTCTGGCTTTGGATTTTAGTTGGAGTGAGTATTGGTGCAATAATACACAATTACGTCCCACAACAACTTATCGAAAGTGCAGTTAGCAAGACGGGAATACTTGCAGTTCCAATTGCAGTTTTACTTGGTGTTCCAATGTATGCTAATTCGGTGGCCATTGTTCCGATTGCGGTTGCATTATTTGAAAAAGGTGTTCCGCTTGGAACAGCTCTAGCATTTATGATGGCAACAGCTGCACTTAGTTTACCTGAAGCAGTAATTCTCAGAAGAGTACTAAAATTAAAACTTATCCTGATCTTTTTCTCAGTTGTAGCTATTGGATTAGTAATAACTGGTTACTTGTTTAATCTTGCTCAGAATTTAATTTAAAAAAATAAAAAATCCAACAAAGTAATACTTTGCCGGCCTTTGATTACCGAGTAATCAAGATTTATATTTTAACCACTTTGTTTAATGGATGAACTACATATCTCCAGATTAGTGCATATACAATAGGTGCTACAATTAACATCCAATATGCTTGTGGTAAAGCTATGCCAAAAAGAGCCATGTCAATATTGAACACATACAAACCAACTAACGCAATTAAAAATCCCAAGGTTCCACCATGAACCAAATATTTGGTTTTTATATCCTTAATTACACACTTATCTCCTACTCCGATCAGAAATACATTCCATAATCCCCAGATCATTGGAACAAAGTACAATGGTATATGTTCCAAAACATTAATCTTTCCAGTATACGCTAACCACATAAAAATTAATGGACAGACAACTACAGGCAATACAACTCCAGCCATAAATGCTTTTAATAATTTCATTGTAAAATAAATTATTGACTCAAATATATAATCATTTCTTATTATTTAATTTCTTGTTGTGTAACTCTAAATAAATTCCTGCGCAGATTAAAATTACTCCACCCAAGATTGTTCGAGTATTAATTTGCTCGCTAATAATTAAAACAGCTAATCCGATCCAAACCTACTTAATTTCTGGTTTTTTTACAGTTAAATTATGAATTGTGTTCTTCATCTTTTTCTAAAAATACAACGCGATGTGATGCATAAGCTTTTTATTGGCTTCAAATAACGTAAAATATGAAAACAGAAGGCGTTGCAACATTACTGGGAGATCCAAAGAAAGCAATCATAAAGCTTTCAATTCCAATGATTGTAGCTATGTTAGTTAATTCTCTTTACAATGTAGTTGATACTTTCTGGATAGCCGGTCTTGGTGCAGACCACTTGGCAGCAATTGGATTTGTTTTTCCACTCTTTATAATTATGATTGCAATTGCCAATGGTATTGGAACCGGTGGTGGTGCAGCAATATCTAGGTTCATTGGAGCAAAAAATAAAAAAAACGCAGACAATGCTGCAGAACACACACTCCTATTTATGATATTAATTTCGGTAGCATTCACAGGCTTGCTTTATACTTTTGCTGAACAGATTATAAGTTCTATGGGCTCAGGAACAACCACTTTACTTGCAGTACAATATGCTAGAATAATCTTTCTTGGAACCATATTTATGACATTTTCATTTGTTGGAAATGCAATTTTGCGTAGTGAGGGTAATGTAAAAAAAGCTATGATTGCAATGCTTTTAGGAACTGTTTTGAATTTGATTCTTGATCCAATTTTTATTTACACATTAGACTTAGGAATTGCTGGAGCTGCATGGGCAACAGTAATAAGCATGGCAGTTGTTTCGCTGATATTATTTTATTGGCTTTTCCTTAAGAATAATATATACTTATCTTTTGATTTTAAGAATTTTAAATTTAGTAAAGAACTAACTAAAGATATTTTTAAAGTAGGTTTACCTGCATCTTTCCAAAACTTTTCAATGGCGCTGATGATGGTTGCAATTAATTTTATTATAGTAGGCATTGCTACAACAGATGGTGTTGCTGTGTTCTCAACCGGATGGCGAATTGCAACAATTGCAATAATGCCTATTTTTGGTGTTGCAACTGCAGTAATATCTGTTTCAGCAGCAGCATATGGTTCTAAAAATTATGCAAAACTAAAAATCGCATTTCTTTATGCAATTAAATTATGTTTTATGCTTGAATTAATTATTGCAGCTGTTTTGTTTTTGTTTGCACCGTTTGTTGCAGGAATATTTACATATTCAGATAATACTGTAAGAATTGCCGCGGATTTGATTATTTTCTTTAAGTTAATCGGTTTATTTTATCCAGCTGCAGCTATTGCAATTATTTCTTCAGCAATGTTCCAGGGAGTCGGAAAAGGTCTTAATGCTTTGATTATCACATTTTTAAGGTCAATTGTATTTATTATTCCTGCAGTTTGGTTGCTATCTAGACAATATGGTCTTGTAGGTGTTTGGTGGGGAATTGTTATTGGGACAATCCTCGGCTCAATTGTAGCAATTATTTGGGCTAATCAATATATTACTAAACTTATTCAGAAAAGCTAACGGATATGTCTCTGTCGAAGCGGAATAACTTTTGAGATAAAAAAATTACTCACTAAAATTAATAATTTTATCAACTTTTGAAGAAACATCTTTGATTAATTCTTCATGTTCATTTTTCAATAAAGCATAAAATAAAATACGTACATTGATTTTACCTACCTTGCGAAGTAATCCATTAATAAATCTTCCAGCTTGTGGTTTATTCCGATATACTAAAAGATTTGTAAGTGAATCAAAAACAATATGATCAAAACCCTTATTTATCAATTGATCCAGAACATGATTTATTTCAGTAAAAGTAAAATCTGATTTAATAAAATACTGGTTTGTGTGCTTACGTGTTTTATGAAGTTTTTCTGAGATAACGTCAATAAATACAATACTATCTGTATTAATGCCTTTTTTATTAAAAAATTCAATTAAAAACTCACTAGTTTTGTTAAAAGTTATATAACAAACATTTCTTAGGTGAAGCTGCTTTAGAACTGACGTAATATTTTTCTGATAATTAACATCTTGCATAAGCAAAAGCAAACTATTTCCACTTCTAAAATCCACCATAATTCAGATAGACTTTATTATATAAAATCCTTCTTAATGTAAATCATTTTAGTATTTTCCCAGTTTCAATATACCAAAGATACATATCTAACTTCCCAAGACTTAAACCTGATTTATACGCTAACTTTCTAAGAACTTCTTCAATTTCTAAATAATTCTTTTTGCTTAGAGTCTTTGGTTGTTCAATCAACTTATGTTTAACTAACAAATCAACAATATGAAAATCAATAATTGCAAAGTCATTATATCCAATGTTTCTCAAAAAGTGGCTAGCTTCTTTCATCCCCAATCCTTTTACATTTTTAATTAGCCAGTCTCTTTGTTCAGCGCCAGTAAGTTTTTTTAATTTACTTAAATCAACTTTTCTTGCTTCAAAAATATAACTTGCTCGTGCATTTGGAAAACGATGTCCGTATTTCTTTAGCTGAATTGCAAGGTCTTGCTCAGATAAAGTAGAAAATCCAGAACCAATTGCGTTTTGTATTCGAATCCCGCCATTTGCACTAAAATTAGCAGTCATAAGACAGAAACAAAGCTCAGAAAATACATTCTCAACTTTCTCAAACTCTTTCATCTTTTGATCAATTGTTTCTCGCACTTCAGAATTTCTCAGAGTTTCAATCTGATTAAGAATATTTTGCATAAATCGCCTAATAGTTAGACTTAATAAATTTTAGTTTTACTTAAAATATGACTACCTTAGATATATTAATTGTGGGTGGATGCAAAGCAAATCCCGTAGATTCCCGTGAAATTGTCTTTAACAAAATGACGAGTAGGACTCCACAATATGCAAATATGGGTCATGGTTCAACCGTTTCGCTAATAACTGGTAACAATGGAACTAAAATAATATATGATTCTGGAGATATATCGGATAGAGATGAATTAATTCAGCAAACAAAGCATATAACTTCTGATGAAATTGACTATGTTGTTATGTCGCACGCTCATCCAGACCATTTTGCTAACAATGATTTATTTCCAAATGCTATTTGGTTTTATCCAATTAATGATGATTGTCTACAGAGTGTTTTATCTAATTCAGGTAAGTTTCGAGGTTTCGCTCAATATTACACACAATTATCTAAAAAAACTCGTGAGTTTAGTAAATACACTAAACTAAATCCAGATCAATTACCCTCAAACTGGCCTGAAGAAATCCAAATAATGGATGCTAGTGGGCATCAAAATGGTTTGCAAGTCTTACATATTGTTGATTCCATTGCAGTTAATCAACCATTACAAAAAACACATACATCAGACACAGTTTTACTCACAAGTGATGCGATAATTAATGAAGCCTATGCAAAAGCTAAACAAACATATCAAATAACTTACTATGATGGTTCAGAACAAGAAGCTACTCAAAGACAAATGGCGATTAGAAGAATTGGTGGCCTACTTTTTCTTGCTAAATCAACTAATTCACTTATAGTTCCAGGTCACGGTGCACCATTTACAATCTAAAATTAGGTTAATTGTTGGTTTTTAACAATTCTGAAGTTTAATTAGTTTTTCCATAATCCATGAAGATTACAATAAGCTCTTGCTGTAACTTGGCCAGTAATACTGAATTCTGCTTCAGGTGCATCACCTAAATTTAGATATTTTATGCAAGTTTTTCCATCAGCCTGAACTTCAATCCATTCAATATAATGCTCTTCAGTCATTGGATGGTCAACAGAACCAACTTTTACTTTAATTCCATTTTCTGTTTCTTCAACAACAGGAATATGTTTTTCTTGAGCAGCATTAACTGAATTAACTTTCAACAATTCCATATCTTGACCACAACAGACAAGAGTTCCTCCACCTATGTGCAAAACTTTTACAATATTCCTACATTTATTACATCGATATACTTCATTTAGTTTTGTCATTATACGAATACCTCATCACTTTCTGCCCAAGGAGGTAAGCAAATAACAAGAATCTCTGCGTCTTCTTTACTTGTTTTTCGAGCTTTATGATTTGTTTCTGGAAAAATCATAATCATCTCTCCTTCAGCTAAATGTTCGACTTTATCATCTAATTCTACATCAATAGCGCCTTTTAGAACAAAGTAAATTTCAGTTAATTTCTTATGATAATGTTTTTTTGTGCTATCTGTAATAGTTACATGAACCATGTCCATATTCTTACAATCAGTAGAATTAGTTAAATCACGCATTACACCACAAGTTATATCGCGTGGTTTTGCATCTTTGACTTTTCTAACAATATGTGTCATAATTAATAATTCTCCGCAAGTCTTTCAAAATAACCTTGAGGATGTGCGCAAGCAGGGCATAATTTCAAAGGTGTTTTTCCTTCATGAACATAACCACAATTTCCACATTTCCATTTAATTGGTTTATTTTCTTTAAACATACTTCCATCTTCAACTCGCTTCAAAAGTTTATTGAACCTTTTTTCATGTGCAACTTCTGCTTCGCCAATCTGTTTAAAAACTTCTGAAATTTCAGAAAAACCTTCTTCTTCAGCAATCTTTGCAAATTCAGGATACATATGAGTTTGCTCGTAATGTTCTCCATCAATTGCTGCCTTAAGA
>Ga0075122_10001202_pt1 | contig 18808 bp, 29 predicted proteins | sample AntAceMetag02UKB_FD_69790 | JGI IMG/M metagenome (GOLD analysis project Ga0075122, IMG submission 69790) | Saline lake microbial communities from Ace Lake, Antarctica - Antarctic Ace Lake Metagenome 02UKB | ecosystem: Environmental > Aquatic > Non-marine Saline and Alkaline > Saline | place...
TCATCAAGAGAAATTATGATTTCACCAATTCCCAGTTTCATAGATTTCGCATTGACCTCTAAAGAAACAATCTCATTGCCATTTATCTTTGGTGTAAAATTGTCCCATTTTTGAGGAGGCATAAAATCTGAATGCAATGGTTTCTGAATATGATACTGATCAGGATGAGCACTTACCCATTGCCCGCCAACAGTCAACCAATCATATGAACTCCAAAGAGTTAAAATAAACCATTCTCCAGGATATTTTTCTGTATGCTTTAACTTAAGGCCAAAAAACCCAGGACCCCCTTGACCATATGTGCCGCAATAGCCAGTACATTCAAGAATGAACCTTCCAATTATTCTTTCTTTGGGGGGGTTAAAAATTATTTCCTTTAATTGTTTTTTGTTTCTCAATTTTACAATTGCACTTGTTTTTTGCATAATAAATTCCTTTCTTTATTTAATTAAACAATAATTTATTTTCTTGCCATACTCAAATATGCTTGGAGACCCCTGTTTTTGGTTCTCACATATTTTAGATATTTTTTTGTATTAGGCTCTTTTCCCATAATTACATAAACTCCCTCGATTAAATTTTTGTCAAGGAGTTCGTCTGTTACTCTTTTTGGAAAAGTTAAAGATCCTTTTTTCCCCCAATCCCGGATTTCTTCATAAACTCCAAAGGGTCCTTTATTTCCAATTTTGCGTAATGCATTCTGACCTTCGCTACTAAGACCTCTTAAACCGATCTTTCCTTTTCTTCTTAAACGCATATGTTTTTCGTTTTAAATTAATACTTTTGTTTTTTGTTTGATTAATCTTTTATGCATCGGACAGAAAATGTGACAGACCGATATGTGTCATATCTTCTTACTTGTTTGCTGAAGTCGTGCAAACTCCTACAATATGCGTCATCTCCACAAGGTGTAGATGTCCACCAATGACCATCTTCTGTAAGATTTTGGAAATAACCCCCGTTAACGTAAATACCTCCTCCAAGTGCATTAAAGCCCAGGGTGTTTGTTCCATTTCCATTCTCGAACCATCCCTCAGTAGATTTCATTTTTTCCCCTTCATCAGTACCGCGATAGCCATATTCATCAGCCTCACTTTGACTCATTCCAAAATACATTTCAAGGGTTTTCCATTCTTCGTCCGAAGGTAAATGCCAACCAGCGGGACAAGCTGTTAATGCTGCATCCCAATTGTAAAGCCTGCCATAGATATCTCCATTTGCAGAATTATTGTCATACCACCAAGAATAGGGAGAATCATAATTCAAGTTTTCTGCAAACCAGGTTTGAGAACCAATTGTTATTGTGTTGTAAATTTGTCCATCTCGGGGATCTGTGAAAGTGTTTGCCCCGCCTCCAGAACTAACATGAATGTAATTTGATCTTGATAAAAAATCTTCTCCGGCTTCGTTTGCGACACCCAAAGTTATATTGTAATCTCCGGGAGAAGAATAAGCATGGGTTGGATTTTGAAGATTGGTATTGGTTGAACCGTCTCCGAAATTCCAATGCCAAAAATTCGGGTTATTTGATGAAAGATCTGTGAACTGGATAACTTCTCCCACTTCGACATTTGTAGAACTTGCAGTGAAATTTGCGACAGGAGGATTTATTGTTACTCCGAAACTTCCCGAGGCCAATTCATTCTCAAAATTAATAAAAGTTTTACTTTGGTCAACCCAGGTTCTGCTTAAAGCTTTGACTTTGACTTTGCCTAAGATATCTAAGCCTCCTTTCAAAGTCCAATAAGTTGTTTTGTTATATGCATTCAAATTTAAGTATGACCTTGCAGAAGCTGAAAGGCCTGCGACATCGTAGAGTAATAGGTTCAAATCAGTTCCGGCAAAGGCAGTCACATTTAAATTGTAATTCAAAATAGGATCTTCAAAATTGAATTGATTTGTTAATTCTGAAATTGTCCCCCATTTGGATTCTTCATATTTGATTCCTGCTTCTGCATGAAATTCATTTGAAACAGTTGACGTGTGGACGGAAAGGTTTCCATCTGTTCCCAAGATTACATCAAAAGAGGGCGTTACCCAAACAGGTAAGATTCCAATTGTTCCTAAGAGGACTGGAGAAAATTTGCATGTTGCGACAACCTTATTTTCATTTATTGCTCCGGTTCCAAGAGTGGATTTCACGACCAGACTTGAATATTCATCTAGAATATTTTTGAAAACAAAATGTTTCATTTTCCACTTCTCGACTTCAAGTAGGATATCTATTTTATAATTAAATATAATAAAACCATCGATGATTACTTGGTCATCTGTTGTCCCGACATTTCCGTCACGATCATAAATAACGTATTCATCGAAATCCCATCCAAATTCATAACTCTTTTCTGGTTTGAACAATTTGACTTTGGGTTCGGATTTGTGGCTAGATTTATCGCTATGCAAAAGCATTAAGCTAACGGACAAATAACCTTCTTCGGTCGCTTCTTCAATCGGACAACTAATTGTTTGGAGTGTTTTTTCATCACTTGAAACCGAAGTTATTTGCCTTAGAAAACCATTTGGAACTTTTTGAGTGATGATGGAATTGGTTAGAATATCTCCGACAGCATAATTTCCCGGAGCAGATAATGTTATTTTTCCTGTGGTTCCGTCGTAAGAAGATATGTTTGTCATGTCTTGATTTGGCAGAACAAAAACTTCTCCCGTACCTGGAACGGAGGGATCTGGCGTTGTGGGATCATCCTTTTTGCAAGTTGTAAAGAGAATGATAAAAATAATTCCCAATAAATAAATTGCTTTTTTCATTTTTAAAAAGTTAGTTACTAGTTTTTGTTTTGTGTTCATATTTCCTAATCTCAAAATCCATGTTAAACATGAAACGAATATTCTTGATTATTTCTATCTCTAAGGGCAAAATGTCTTCAAGAGAACATCGGTCTGCAATGTAATCTGCACAAGTTTCACCATACTTCCCCGATTGGTTATTTTCAGACCGATAAAAAAAGAAGAATGTTCTCTTAAAAATTATAAACTTTCCGGACAATAATGGAAAAGAATGAGATTTATACTTTACAAAAACTTGATATTTTACGTGAATCCTTGAAGAAGAATTTTCCTCTTCAAAACTATGAACTTCAATAAAAAAATCATTCTCTTTTGAAATGCTTGGATTTAGATCCGTAATTAGATCAATCAGTTTTTGCCTTATTGGTATTCGAAATGTTTCATCCATCGTGATTTAAAAATTTAGTTAATAATTTTTGTTTTGTTTGAAGAAAAAAAACCTCCGCAAGAAAAAGGATGCGGGGGTTCTTTGAAATTGTTTGATCGATTGTTTTGTTTAATCGGAAATCTCGTAAATCTCAGCATATTTTTTAATTAACAAATCAATCACCTCCTGATCATAATAATATTCGTTCCCTAATGCGAAATTTATAAACCAGTCCGGTAAATCCAAAAGGGTTACTTCATTTATGAGCTGTTGCACTTTTTCGAAAAATTTTGTTTTTATATCCAGAACTATTTTTACACGAGTTTTTGCTGTGATGAACGCTTCATGAATTATTTCGAAATTATTGCAAACAGCCAGATCTTTTTCAAAATCTTTGCTCCCAAAATATGCCCTAAGTTCTTCAGGTATGTTTGTCTGTATTTTATGATGTGAAAATTCCTGCAATCTTTTTATACACCTACTCTCCCTATTTTTTGCCATTAAGTCTTCTGGCGAGATTCCCAAAATTGTTTTTCCCATTGTGATTAAATTTTAATGATTAATTTTTGTTTTGTTTGAAGAAAAAAAACCTCCGCAAGAAAAAGGATGCGGGGGTTCTTTGAACTAGAATTTTTCTTTGAAATAATCTGGGTCCAACTAATCAACCAAGTGGTCTCTTGTTGGTACAAAGATACTATTTTTTAATTAATGATTGAAGTGTAGGCTCGCTTGAAGAAGATTTATTCTTCTTAGCTTTAATAATTTTGTATTCAGCAACAGCAGTATATTTTCCTGCATTGGAATAAACTGTAACTGTCATTCTCACGTCAACATCCGTTTCTCCGGTGTTTAAGACCTGCGCTGATTGGCTATATACAATTTGCGTTTCATTGGTGCCAATTGTACTATTTGAATTTTGTAAATCCACTTCAGCACTTTCTCCCTGTGCCCATCCACTAATAAATTCCTCTTTTGCATGGATTCTGGTTATCTCAGCCTCTCCACCTGAATTAGAGACCTTGATTTCCCAGTGAATTGAACTACCGCTTTTGACGGATGTTGGAGTTATACTATTCTCAACCTTAAGGGGGCCTGGAACGGAGGGGCCTTCTTTTTCGTCTTTTTTACAGCTATCACTCAAACAGGCAAAGAATCCAAATATGATGGCTATTGCAAAGAATTTGAATTTTGTTGAAATAAAAATTGAATTTTTCATAAATATAAATTTAAATTTAGTTAAAATTGTTTTATCTTTAATTTTTTTAATTCCCTAAAGATAAATGAGAATTCTCAATTTTGGCTTTGCTCTCTTGAGAAAAAGAACATCCAATTTTTTTATATTGTAAAATCATTGGAATTGTTAATTTTTTAAGGTGCTCTTGGCATGGGCTTTTTATTTGGGTTTATGTTAGTTGTTTTGTTTAATCGGAATCTCTCATTGTTACTTCATCTTGAAATGTCTCTAATCCGGGAGAAATGTGATGGTCACTCATTAACGGACAATGAGGATCTGAAAAATTAATTTCTCCATCATCGTTCACATCCCAATAAAGAGTTATATTCGGATAATCTCCTTCATGAACATGGGCACTTACATATTCCGAGGTAATTCCGAATAAATTCCTTAAGGAATTAAAACATCGCTCATCTGAAACCACGGCCCCATATGAATCTTGTATCACCATTCGGAGGTGGTGTTGTCCTGAAACTGATCCGACATATTTGACATTCCCGCTGAACCAACCTAAATCCGAAGGGCTTGTTCTATCAACTACATTTATGTCAAAAGATTCAGTCTCAAAACCCTCAACTTCAAAAGATTTCTGAACAATTATTTGCTCATTTGAATTTTCAAATCCGGATTCATCCCAATCCCAATAGCCCCCTAATTCATATGTTCCTGCTTCAAGTTTAGATGGAGTTTTAATTTTCCATCCTCCAGATAACATTCCGGGGTTTGCACTTTTTGTGAAATTGCTATACTGTGAACCTTCATGATAAATTGTAAAATGGAATTGGTGTTCTCTCCCCAATTCAGTTTTTGCAGTCCCAGAATAAAATAAATTGAATTCGACAAACTGTGCAGTTGGTTCTTCTTCCCCAAAAGGAGTTCCATTGGGCGTAGTCGTCTCTTTTTCACAAGCTACAAAACTGAAAAGGAAAATAATTCCTAATAAATAAATTGTTTTTTTCATTGAAATTAAATTTTAATAATTAATACTTTGTTTTTTGTTTTAAAGAAAAAAAACCCTTCACATCCGCAAAGAAGAAAAGGGTTTTTTTCTTTTTGTTGTTTTAAAAAAGGAAACCCAGGGAAAGAGAAACTGATTGGTTTTTTGGATTGAAATCCCAGGGATCTTCTTTATCTTTTAATGCTGTTAATCCCGAAGATAAACGAAAATCAAAGAAAATTTTATGGTTAGAAACTTCCATTTCCAGCCCTGCCCCCGCCAAAAAACAAACATCAAATCTTCCAAAACCTGGATGTAATTCAAAGATCCCCATTTCCGTTGGACGAATGTTTGATATATGGCCATTTGAAACCTGGTAAGTCACTGTCTTAATTTTTCCAGAGACCAAATACCCTAATGAAACTCCAGAATTTAAGTAACCCCTTAATTTTTCATTTCCGATCTGAACTTTCAAAAGGGGTGCAAACTCGAGATAGTTTTGATGATAATCCAAGTATAAACTTTCATCACCTTCGTAATGAGATGCGAAACCTCTTGTGTTCAACATTGCTTCCATTTGGAAAGCAAGATATTTTCCTAAGATAAGTTCTGACCTTAAACCAAGAGATAATCCCGCCAATCTTTTTTGAATCCTATCTGATTGACTAAACATGTTTTCCACACCTCCCCATTTTGAAAAATTGATTCCAATTTTGGGTCCAATGTAAAAGTTCTTGGTTTCTTTTTTTATTACTTTCTTTTTTGGATGTGGAGCAACAGACGAGGGAATCTTCCCGGAAGACTGTTGTTCTGAGATGGATGGCTCTTTGGTAGAAAATTTTTCTTTTGCCCCGTCCTCATATTCTATCCACTCAATTTCCTCTATAGAAATATTTCTCAAAGGGCCCTCGGGATCGTTGAATTTTTTGTACTTTACAAAATCACTTGTTATTTCTATAACCTTTACAGTTATTTTATCTCCATTAACTTTACAGATAATCTCTTGTGCAAAAAGCGAAGATGCCGAAATTGAAATTAATAGAACTGATAAAATTAAAATTGCTTTTTTCATTGTTTAAAAATTTAAAATTAATAATTTGTTTTTTGTTTTAAAGAAAAAAACCCTTCGCATCCGCAAAGAGGAAAAGGGTTTCTTGAAATTGTTTGATCGATTTTTTTTAGAAACCTTTTATTCCTTCGAGAAGAAATTTATGTGGTCAAGGATTTCTTGGTCCAAAGGCCCTAAAGAAACCAAATCCATTTTGATTAATTTGTTTGTATTTAACTCCCGAGCATATTCAGATACTTTCCCTTTTGAGATACAAACCATTCCAGAGATTATAATCTGGGGTATGGAAGCTCCTTCCTGGTAAATTTTGAATTCTTTTTGAATTCCTTCTCCGGAAAAAAACTTTGAGTTGTCTGGGGCAATTTGGATTAAAACTGGCGAATTGTTAGTTGATGGATAAATATTTCTAAGTATCTCCACTAACTTCTTTCTTACTTCTTTACTATACTGTGGTTTCATCTTGTTATTTTTTAATGAAGTTGTTAATTTGTTTTTTAAAAATTCCGCTATCCTTGTATTTTTCAGCAACAAGCTCTGAATAAGGATACGCTATGGTCACATCAACCATTTTTTCTTTTTTGGAAAAAATATTTGAATGGCCTGTATGTGTTTGATAACATATTAAAAAATTCCACAAGAGGAGCATTGGAACATTCTCTCTCCGGTATTTCATGTAGATTTTTTCAATTTTTCCTAATTTTTCTTTATCGAAATTTTTGAATTCTTCTTTTTTGGTTTCAGAATCTTTCAAAATCGAAATTATCTCATCATAGAGTTCTGTTCCTAATTCTTGTTTGAGGTTCATAATTTTTTGTTAATTTGTTAATTTGTTTTTTGTAATTCTTCTCTGATTTTTTTCAGATATTCAATTGCTTTTTCTTTGGTCCAGGCATGAACTCCATATTCCCAACTAGTTGTTTGTTCTTCTTTGAATAATTGGTTTAAATCAACTTTCCAATTGGACCATTCGATTTCCATTACTCTTTTTCTCCAACCAATCCTTATTGGCTTTTCTAATTCTGTATGGAAATCAAACCAAGGTCCCCGGTAAGTGTATGAACCATATTCATTGTCTCTCCTTACTGTGGCAATAATCTCTGGAATAAATCCTGCTGCCTTGAAAATATCCAAAAACTCCAAAGAAGTTTCGAGATTTAGTTTCATCTGATAACAAGATTTATGGTAATATTTGTAAATGTTGAAAAAGGCTTCATCTCCCGCTCTAACTAAATAATTATCCGAGAGATCATTTAATTTTAACCAACCATGCTCATTCTCGACCATTTGATTTTCTGGATATTTTAAGTTCCATTCTTCCTGGCCTGAACGGGAAGTTAAATCAATATAGTCATCATTTCTTATTGCTGAGTCTGGTTGATTCATTAACCAAATTGCATCGTCCTGGGAGTTAAAGAACTCAATAGCAACTGCCAATTTTTGTCCTTTGAATTTCTCCAATGAAACAACTTTTGAATCGGAATGTGAAATCACATCATAGATTGTTTCTAAATCCCAACTTTCTTTGCATTCTATGCAACATGCTCCAATTGGAGGAATTGGAGGAGAAAATCCAAATCCCATTCCGGAAATTTCATTGTTTTGGGAATTCTTTTTTATGTATTCCCAGAAAGCTTCACTTGTTAATACATCGGGTATGTTTGGAAAATTGCCTTTCGAATTAATGAGGGCTCTTGCTATATTCCCACAAGAATCTAAATAAAAATTTCCAAGAACATAAAACTCAGTTAATCTTTCTTCCCTTTCATAACCAGCCACATGTCTTTCATGAATTAGTTTAAGAAAAGATTCATAAGATTCCAAGGATTTTTTAATTCCTTCTACCATATTGTAAAAAGCGTGAACGTTGCTTTCTTCAGGTTTGCCTATTTTTAATTTCATCTTGTTATTTTTTAATGAAGTTGTTAATTTGTTTTATAAAAATATCCTCAGAAAGTGAATAGTCTGGGGTAGTCTGCTACAAGATACATCGCTGTTGCGGCACCAATCATCCCTGAAAGGAAAATTATGAGAGATTCGTGGATGTTGTATCCCTTATAAAATTGAATCACTCCCACTATTATTGCTGTGACTAATCCGATGAATAATGCGAAAGCGCTCGTACCCATTTCAATTCCGGAGCCCACAACCAATCCAAATAAAATCCCAGTGGCTGCAGAGAAAACCAAATTGAAAAATGACATGAAAGCTGTCTTGAAGTTTTTTGGTATTTGCATCTTTTTAAATTAATAATTTGTTTTTTGTTTGAAAGGAAAAAACCCTCCGCAACCACAAAAAAAGAAGCGGGGGTTTTTTTAATTGTTAATCGATTGTGTTTGGAACATCTTGATTATCGGAGAGTTGTAAGAACCTATATTTTCCACAATATTTCCAAGAAAAAACTTTGTTTCCCTGGGGAAGTTTCAGAACGAGATATGTGCGTTTTCTAATTTTAGTTTCACCCAAGACTTGAGCCATAAACTCTACTGGATCGGCTGCAAGAAAACGATGAATTTCTCCTGATTTGATTTGATCTTCTCTCAATCCTCCGGCGCATTTTCCCGGAATGAATTTGATTGATTTTGAAAAGGGAGTTTTTGATCCAAGAAGAAAAAGAGGCTCCTGTGCTGAAATAATTTCTTCTTTATCCAGATGAACCATTTTATCCAAAAAGTCTTTCTTTGTCTTACAGGATTGAAGAATCAAATCCCATATTTCTACTTCAGAAATTTCATTTAGAAGTTTTTGAAAATTTAATTGTTCTAATTTCATTTTACAATAGAATTTTAAATTTGGAAATTATTAAATTGTTTTTTCGGGAATTATTACCTTCAGTTTTTGTCTCCTCTCTTGAGATTGTTCTCTTGTCAACCGAAGTTTTCCATCGTTGTTGATTATGATGGAATCATTTTTTAATACACCCAGAAGGGCTCCATCGGAATCGAGTTCATAAAGGTTTAAATGTTTGCAAGATTCCACGAAAAATTCATAATTTAGAACCTGTGTATATCCATACTTTTCTTTTGCCCTCGCACTGAGCTCATATTTTTTTATTAATGGATAAATTTCTTCTCGGGTCAAATGAGATTTTAACTTTTCAATTTTGAACTCCAAAAGAGTTGTGAATTTTAATTCTTGTTCATTCACAATTTTTCCTCCAGGAAAATAAAGTTTTCCGTGATAATTTATCACATATATTTCTTTTGCGTTTATTCCTTGGAGCTTTTTCATATTTTTCTCAATTTCAATTGTCTGGCCTGGATTTAATTTTACCAAAGACATAGTTTTATTGAGAACTGGATTGGACACTGCAGCTATATATTCTTCCAAGAATTTTGAGCTATCGGGAGAATAGGATTTAATAGCCTGACTGAAATCTTTCTGGGAAGTTACTTGGGCAATTGAGTCGTTCACAACTTTTTTCTGCTCTACTCTTTTCTCTTTTTGTCCACAATTTGAAAGTGTGAAAATCAAAAAGAGAGATACTAATAATAAAATGATTTTTTTCATTGTGTTGAATTTTTAAATTTTAATTTGAAAATAAATTGTTAATTTGTTTTTTGTTTGAAATAAAAGAAAAAACCCTCTTCGACTGTTAAGAAGAAGGATGGGTTTTTTCTAAATTGGGTTAGTTAGTTTCTACGCTGAAATCCACATGGGAAAAGGGATTTTCCTGGCGCATTAACTCTTCAGCAATCAATTTGAAATTTACTCCACGATTATAATCTCCTTCGGGGGTTGTTGGGATTGGATTTGCCAAGGAGAATTTTCCAAGATACCAAATCTTACGACCTTTGAATGATTTGAGGCTTCGGCTCAAATAATTTGCGATATAAGTGGCATTGGGATCAAACCAGGAAATTTTGATTGCTTCTGCCTTAATTCCTTCTGCTGCTTTCCGGAGTTTATCCAAATCTATGTTATTTGACAAATATTTGCCAATGGCTTGCAAAGCTGAAACAACTTTTTCTTCATCTTTTTCTTTGATGCCACCTTCCATTAATTGCAATGCCATTTCAACTTCTTCCACAATCTTGTCTGCTTTTCTACGAGCATCATTAACCTGGATGGCCAATTTTTCTGTAACCGAATCAAGCTTCTGGCCGAAACCTTGCGCGAAAGAAGAAATGTTTGCTGGCAAGCCTTCAAACTTTTCGGAAAAATTGACGTTCTCTTTGACAGCAATATTTGCAGTTATCTTTAACGAAAGGCCAAGGGCAATCAATCGGGCCAGCCGGGTTGTCAAGGCGTAATTTAAATTGGAATTGCTCGAATAGTAGCCGGCTACAATTTCCTCGGGAAGTTTCAAATTGTTGTAATTTTGCAGGGCAATGTTTGCTTTAATTATTGTGGCAATTAAATTTTCAACATTTTCTGCGGGAACACGATAAAAAACATTTGTCTTTTTCATAATAGATAAAATTTAATTTGAAAATAATTTAATTTGAAAATAAAATGTTTCTTTTGACTCTTTAACTGGAGTGTTCCTACGGAGAACTCAAACCTCGTTTGAATTATTCCTATTTCGTTTTAATTATTTTTTACTAACTATCTTTAAATTTGTTATTTTAATTAATAAAAAAGAAACCCCGGTTTGTTTAATCCTCTCTACCGGAAAAAGAGATCTTGGTATTACGATTTTTTTGAATGGTCAACAATCGTTTGATGGTTATTTGCTTCGGCTAACTTGAGGGCAACCACTTAATTCTTTTTTAATTCCATAAAAGCGGTCGAAAGGTTCTTGGGCCAATTACTTCCAGGAGCAAATTCTAAAAGGGCCTTTACCAATTTCAAATTGCCGGATCGTGTTGCCTTTTGGAAAATATTTGAAATCTTTTTTTCTGGATAAGTTGTAATAGAAAGCAAATATTCTACAACCGTTTTGTGGTTGTTTTCTATGGCCAGAATAAGGGCAAGATCACGATTTTTCTTCAATCTAAGATAATATATTGAAGAAGTTTCAGGACTTAGTTTTTGCATGATTTTCAGTAATTTCAAATTACCATTTTGCGCGGCCCAATTGAAAATATTGAAAATTACTCGGGGGGGAAGATAACTTCAAACCATATTCTGCAAAATATCCTTTTCCAACTCTTTTCAAATCGGGTGTTTTGAAAGGAGGCAAATCTTTTGCTTTAAAATCTTCTGCCTCTAACTTCCTTACTCCACTTCCAACTTCCACTTCTTTTCCTTTTTCATTGAATTCGAATTCTAACGCTTTTGGTTTGAATGAAGCGGCAGGCTTTCCTTCTATGTGTCTGATTTCTCCCGAACAAAGATAAAACCCTTTTTCGGAGAATCTAAAACGATGGTCCTTATGGGGGAAAACAACAACTCCTCCTTTTGAATTGGTGAGCCTTATTGCGCCGGACCTTGTGTTTATTCTGAATAATGGACTTCCCGCTTTATATTCAAAAAATACTTCTTCTACTTTCGTTGTTGTTACAACTTCTTTTTGTGTCATGATGATTTGTTTTTTGTTTGTATTCAATTAATTAGATTTTCCAATTAATTAGACTTCGCACCTCAAGAGTCGAGTCTACCAACTTATCTGAAAGTGATACAATTAAATGTTTGATTTGTTTTGGAAGTTCAATCTTTTCTTGGGACAAAAATAAATATTATTTCTAACAAAAGTCCTATCATAAAAATTGTGAGAAGCCCTATTGATGAAAACAGGGGAATATTCTGCCATTCTTCTTCGATAAAAGAAATTCCAAAATACAAGAATAATAAATCTAATAGAATTATCAAAAGCACAATGGTTTTCTGCCTCCAGAAATGAAAAAAACTCTCAGGAATGTTTCCCCAGGAAATTGCCTTTGAAAAAATGATCAACAAAATTGTTCCTAGAAGGTAGGAGAGTGGCCAAAAAAGCATTGCTGATTCAATCCAGGAATCTATATATGAGCCGTGGACATTTAATTGGGCCATTGCGTTCTCAAGAGACTGGAAGTAATTTGCTCCTAAGAAAATTAGTGTAAGGATTACCATAAGAGAAATTACTCTTTGGATTGTTTTTGATTTGGAATGTTTCATTTTGTTAATTTTTGTTTTGGGTTTGTAATTAATTCTCAACTAATTAGACTTCGCACCTCAAGAGTCGAGTCTACCAACTTATCTGAAAGTGATACAATTTAATGTTTGATTTATTTTTTTGTTAAAATATTTCTATTGAATCTAACTGTTCAATTTTTGATTGAACTAACTTAAGTATTTCGCCTCTTCTCCGAGAAGTTCTTTTTGATTTTTTTAGGAAATGCTGGAAATTTGAAAGTTCTTTCTTTGAGGGAGAATTATTAATCCTGTCAAATAATTCCTTTGAACTTTTGTATGCTGGAGGTGTGTCTTTTGACCTCAATGCATTTTGGAAGTCCAAGAAATGTCTCTTTAGAAGATTTCCCATTTTGTGGATTTTTAAGTGAATAATTTATTTGATTGAATAATTTTTTTTAAAGGGGTGACCGGTTTAAAGGTCCTCCAAAACTTCCTCTTTCAACGGAGAAAGCATTTTTGGCCTTAAAACAATCCAAGGATTTTTATTGAAAACTCTTATATCTTCAAAAACTCCTTGGAGTTTGTTTTTCTTTTTATAGAGTTCACTGACAAGCTTTGAAATTTTCTCAACCAGGCTTTCTAAGACTTCGGGAGTTTTCAAATCAGGATAATTCAAATGAATGTTTATTTCTTCAGAGGATTCTGCATCTTTTAACTTCCCCAAGATTTCTTTTTCAAATTCTGGATAAATTTTTCCAAGATACTCTTTGTATTGATCGAGAATGGAAGTCATTTTTTCTTTCAACAGAGCAATTTGATTGGATATTTTTTTTGATTCCTCAAAACGTTCCAATTGTTCTTTATAGCTCTTAAAATTAACGTCAATCGTGCACATGCAAATAATAAAAGAACTTGCCATAGAAATCATTCCGATAATTGATAACCAAGATAGGCCTCCTTCTTCAATAGAGATGTCTTTTCCAATTAAAAGACTAATTGTTCCGATAATAGCAAAAATAATAACAAAAATGATGTTAAACATAATATGTTCTCCTTAAATTTAATTGATAATTTATTTTACTTTTGACATGCGCTCACAGCCATGTCTTTCTTCAAATAATTTTGAATGTTAATCTTCGTCTTCGTTTCTATTCAAATAAGCGAGATATGAAAACAAACAAGCTATTATGAAAATATTTCCGGGCAAACCCAATTCACCATATGTTTTGATTTTGTCAAGAAGTGAGGGATCTAAGTAGTTCAATGCAAATGTTCCAGCAATTAGAATTATTATCGTGCCGATGAACACAACGAATGGATGTTCTAATAGATTTTTCATGATTTTAATTTTTATAATTCGTTTTTTACTAATAGTATGGTTCAAATGTGAATTTCAAAGACCCTGTTCCCGATCCCTTTGAATACTGTTCACAGGAAACATCTCCAAAATCGCTCATCATATTTTTGCAGAGAGGGTGCATTTTCAAAATGAGTCCGGCGAAGGAACCTGATCCGGAGAGTATTTTCCCTTCATTACTTTTTCTAAAAGGGAGGCTGGAATCGATCTCTACCTCACCCCCTTCACTTCCAAAATTACTTTCCAAAATCAATTGCTTTATTCCTTCCCAAATGGGTTTCTCGTATTTGTCCGTCTCTGGCAAATAAGCTTCAATTAATTCGACCTTACCTTTTAAGTCTTCTATTGTATTTTTCATATTTTAGTTTATTTTTATAATTCGTTTTCGAAATGTTCAAGAATACTCTTTAAAACGGCTATTAAATTTTTCATTATTATATTTGTTTAGATTTTAAAATGTTTTTTATTTTATTAACCAATGATTGAAATAATCATAAAAGCAATTGATCCTGTTATGATAATCAGAAGAAAAGTATCTCGAAAAAAGTTTCTCCACTTTTCTCTTCTTCTGAGAATAGATCTCCCTGGTGCGCCTATTGCTTGACATTCGTGGCAAAGGCCATCTTTGTGATGTATCACATACCAATTTGTTCCACAGTGCACACAATCTTCTTTTTCTTCCCCTTTAATTATCCGGATGTTTTTGTTCCATTTCTCGATTAGTTCCTCGTTCATTTTTTGCTCCCTACTTTTTTATCCCTTTCCTTTTCGGCCCTTTCAATCATCCTTTCTAAATATCTTTTTGATCTTTGGCCTATTTTCTTCTCCAAGGGTTTTCCATCCAAGAAAACTATGAATGTTGGAATTGTTGAAATCATGAAAATCTCGTCAAGAGGAGTCCGGCCACAACAGATTTGGATTACTTTTGCCTTGCCCTCCATCTCTTTTTTCAATTCTTTCACACGAGGATCCATTGTTTTGCAATCTTCACAAAAATCTTGATGGAACTCAATTAAAACAATTCCTTCGATGGATTCTCCCAAATCTGATTGGATAAGGTTGGGTAAATTCTCTACGCTTTTATTGCAAGCGGAAAATGTGAAAACTGCGATAATAATTAAAATGAAATTTTTCATGTTTATTTATTTGTTAATTTTTAGTTTGTTAATTTGTTTATTGGATTTATTTATTTGTTATAACTCGTAGGAGAAATCATCGTAACCATACTCAACCATCTGTCTTGATGCTTTTTCCATGTCCCAATCTAAAATAATTCCCCTTTCAATTCTTTGGGCTTTTTTCAACAATAATTCTTCATCTTGGATATCTATGTAATACTTCCAAAAATCTTCTTCCTTTTTTGATTCGTTGATTACCTCCGTTTTTATTAAATAAAAAGCCTCTTTCATTGCATTAATTTCTCCCCAATATGCTATCTCCCCTTTTACGATGCAAAACTCTTTTGTTCTTGGAGAGAGAAAAATGTCAAAATCCAAAAATGAATAAACGAAATTTAACCAATCATTTCCCCAACAAAAACTTTTTTCTTCCTTTTCTTGTGGAACCCCCAGGCATTCTTCCTCAGCTAGTAATTCAGAATAAACTATGTCAAGAACTTCTTTTATTGAATTATAACTTCTTGGAATAACATCTCTTCCTGAGGTCAAATAATATTCCCGGCTGTAAAGTGATTTGAAAATTCTGAAATCTTGAATCCACTTCATAAACCTAACTCTAACAGCTTTATTTCCAATCACTAATTCTACGGGATCTCCAATTTCTGCTGTTTCAAATTCCTCTGGTTCACCCGGGTTGAACTCTTTTTCAATTTCGTAAATCTTTTTTATTTTGTTCATTGTGAAATTTTTTAATTTGTTAATTTATTTGGATTTGCTTATTTGGATTTATTTACTTCATAAATCTCTCCGGAAAGAACTTCCTTACCAGAACACCTTTTTACGAAAGATACAACATTTACTATTGGCATTCCAATCTGGGTTGTTTTAACTCCAATCAATTCATACTTCACATCGTGTTCATCCATGTCCGAATCAACTTGGATCTTGAATTTTAATGCAAGTTCTGAATTTAGCGAGAAAGAATTCTTAATTTTCCTTCTTACTTCTGAATTGACATCTTCTAATTTGAAATTATTTGTCGGTTCAAGATATTTCTCGAAATGTTTTTGCCTAATTTCATTGTCTCCATTGATTGAATCAAGTAGATAGCTAAAGAAAGAAGATATCCAAAGAACGCTCGTGCCTTCTTCCCAAGTGTAATCTTTCAATAAAATGATTTTGTTCCCCCTGTAGGTATAATTTTCTGAGGAGAACTTATCCCTCATATTTTTTATATGAGACTCCAAAGCATTCTTCTTTCCCACATAATTCTTTATTGTTTTCGTAAGCGCCGCATTAATCTTTAAGAATTTTTCTCCCAGAAATAAATGGCCGGGGAAAGCTTCTTTTACTATGAATGCCTCTCCTTTTTTATCCGAAAAAACAGCCCAATAATCTCCATCAATGCAATCCTCGATTTTTAATTTTCCTTTGCCAGCCCCAATAGTTGCAATAGATAATCCTACATATCTAGAAAATATTCCTCCTGTCTTAAAACCATTTGAATGGCCAGTAGATTTGAAATCAAAATTTATCTTTCCTTTTGATTCCAAGTGAAGGTTTTTTGGATTCGCAATTATTCTTACAAATTCTCCATCATTAATTTTCTTCAATTTGTTTGCATCTGAAGAATAAATATTTGCATGAGGATACTCTTCTAAAGCTTGATTGAGATAAATTATCAAAATCTCTTTTTGTCCTAAAATTTCCTTTTCCAAACTGTCCAAAATAATTTTTTCTTCCCAAAACTTTGCGGATAATTTTGGAGCTATTTTGTGAAATTCCTGAGAATAAAGCTCCCTTCCATTTTCAATTCTCGTTTCCAACTCATTCAAATGGGATGAGTAGTTCCAAAAGGAAAATATTGGAAATACCAGAATAATTAACCAAGTGAAAACTAACAAGACCCATTTGTTGAATCTTTCAAGGAACGGGATCCGGATCTTATTATATGCTATTACTTCAGCGAGAACTATGGAAATTATTATCGGTACTAAGAACCAAAAACCTTGTTCCCTTAAAAAAGAAGTATTGAACATCTTTTCAATTGAAAGCCAGCCCATACAAAAAGCAAGACAACAAAAAATAAATTTTCCTATTAATTTTGAAGAGGGCGTTGAGGTGAAAGTCATATTCTCCAAATATTCTTTGATGGTTAAAATTTTATGGGACTCTACCTCTATATCCGAATATAAGATTTTCTTTAATTTTTTTCTCCCCCATTTTCCCGAGTTAAAATTTATGGTCAATTTGGAATAAAGATTCATTAACCAAACTTGTGTCAAAAGGAAAAGGAAAAATAAAGAAGACAATAAAATTATATCTAGTGGATTCAAAGATCCCGCAGGGGTCAATAAAAAGATAAACCCTCCCCCTAAAAAGAACAGGTAACCACTTATTCTTACAAAGTCTCTCATGATAATTTTGTTTTTTTAATTTGTAATTTGTTTTTTTATTTAAGAAAAGAGCCAAGCCATATTAACTCCAGGAATTAATTTTGTTGAATGGATGTATATTGAACTTGTTTCCTCTCCTTCTTTTTTTGTGAAATCTTTTATTTTTTCAAGAAGATCTTTGATGAGCTCCGGAGAAGTTAATTTGTGAAACGCTGCCACGCATACTTTGGGATGGAACTCAGCCATTTCCAAAACACACCAAATGCTTTCATCTTTCTTTAAATCCATTAACCGACCCAAAAAGAAATTTAATTCTTTGATTGAAATTTGATTTTTTTTCATACTACTTGTTTTTTCTTTGTTTTTTTATTATCCAAAAAATTATTATTAAAATTATTAGTCCTCCACGAAAGAAGAGATCGTTTTCAGTCCACCAATCTAAGTAATCTGCCACGGCTCCAGTCTCGGGAATTATGAAAGTTACCAAGAATATGGAAACGAGAATTAAAATTAAACGCTCTTTTATCCAGTTCATGTTTTTAGGTTTTTATGAAGATTATAAATTTTTCCAGATATCGAAGAAGGGATCGTAGACACCATAACCTCCTTCTTCAGACATGTCTGCTCTTGCCATATCTTCTAAGATATCTGTATCTAAGGGGAAATCTTCGAGAGAATCATTTAACTCCCTGGTTTGCAATTCCCAGTAATCCTCAATATATTGCTTTTCTTCTGGAGAAATTTGTGGAGGAGGCTCGCTTGTTGGGAATTCAAGGAGAGCGCCGAATTGGGAATTTGCCAGAACTTCTTCTGCCCATTCAGATGAAGTTTTTATTGGTTTTTCAAAGTTATCCAAGAGAGAGGGGAAAAGGGGAAGATTGCTTTCAGTTACAACTATGTTTTGTCTTTTTTCAAATTTTCTTTTTGCCATTGTTTTTATTTTTATGTTGTGAATTTATTTTTAAAATAAATGAGGGAATCTCCAAAGAAGCCAAACAATTGCTATAAAAATGCAAATGCAAATGGCTCCAAAATTTTCTCTAGAAATTCTGCTTTTTTTAAAATTGAACTTTTTCATGAAAATTTTGTTTTTGTTTATTTGTTTAAGTATATGAGCTCTCGGAGCTCTTTTATCCTTTGATCCATTAAAGAAATTATGGCTTCTTCAAACTCCGAAGACAATATCTTAACAACTAATTTTGCTCGTTCAATTTCTTCGATGTCTTTAACTTCTAAGAGTTCATTTCCAAGACGTTTTATATTTTTCACGACTAAGAGATGATCTCTTATTATCGTAGCATTTACCAAAGAATTGGCTGTTTCTACTAAATTTATTCTCATAATTATAGATTTTAAATTATTGTTGTTTTGGTTAATTGCAAATTAAATATATTCCGCCAAATAGAATGATTGCTTGAAAAAATGAAATTATCAAAATTTCTTTCCTTCTAATCGTTGATTCATTAAATATTTCCGAGAGGTATTTGAAAAATGCTACACTAAAGACCGCTGCTCCACCCACTTGTGAAAT
>Ga0075122_10001204_pt1 | contig 18803 bp, 21 predicted proteins | sample AntAceMetag02UKB_FD_69790 | JGI IMG/M metagenome (GOLD analysis project Ga0075122, IMG submission 69790) | Saline lake microbial communities from Ace Lake, Antarctica - Antarctic Ace Lake Metagenome 02UKB | ecosystem: Environmental > Aquatic > Non-marine Saline and Alkaline > Saline | place...
AATAAAAAGTCATTGGCGAATAAAAATCTAAAATTAATTTAGAAACAACTAATTCCAATGCAAAAAACAAACTTCCCAAAATTGCTGCAATAAAATATTTATTAAATTCAAAATGATGTTTTTTAATATGAGATACAATCAAAACAATACCTGCAATCAAGGCAGGAATAATTACTTTTAAATTTCTATCATACAAACCTTCACCAAAAATAAAACTAAATATAATAGCTAACAAAATTACAAAAAGAGGCTCCATCATTTTGGCTGGCTCAAGCTTACTTAATTTTTCCCACTTCAATGAAAAATACATAAATAAATTAGCAACTATCGAAAGCCCTATAATAACTAAAAAAATTAAAATATTTTTTAAACTAAGTGCTCCCATCTCTAAATTCCAGAAAAAATAAACAAAGGGTAGCATAATTAAAACCATTGCCAAAAACGTCGCAACATGGTATGCCTCTATTTTAATTGAGTCTTTTTTTAATACAATTCTCTCTACAATCGTACCACCTGCCAAAGCCAACGCACCTAAAACTGGAATATACATTTTATCACCTTAAGAATCAAAAGAGAATACGTTTTATAAAATTGATGGGAAGAATTAAAAACACTTTTTCTTTTATTTTTTCAAGCGTGGTTAGTTTATTGGTAGAATATCTCGTTGCCAACGAGGTGAGCCGGGTTCAATTCCCGGACCGCGCATAAACCTTATTATCACTTTACTATCTAAATACTTTAAAAGAAATACCTTTTATTTTATATATGATTAACGGACTTGAATTAATAGGAGAAAATAGGGATAAGCTCGGACCAAAATTTGAAACAATGCATGAAAGCCCCTTGAAAAACCCTGCTTTTTTAGACATAGTTCCACGAGATTTAGAATATATGATAAATCATGTTGACTTGGCAATTGAAGAAGAATTTTTAAAACCTCTTTTAGTACAATCAGTATTAGGTCACGCTCAAAATGGACACTCTCTCTTTTATAATGAAGGTGACCCTATAATGTTTAAACATGCAACAATATCTGATATTATAAAAGCATCCAAACTAGACATACACTCAGTAAAAGAAAAAAGACAGGGTCTAATAAATCATATTTACTCATTAACAAATTTTGCAATAAATGATCCTCTTAAGGATTTATTATGGGAAGGCCAATATCCTGTTGGAGCAAAATTTCTTAAAAATTACGAAATCGAAACAGAGTACTTTCTCAAAGGAATGGTTCTTGGAGGAAAAATGGACTCATTTGAAGACAGAATGAAAACTGTTAATAAATACAAAACAACAATCAATCATGAAAAATTAATAATCGGTGGCGGCAAGACATACTTAGTAGATAAAAACATGATGTTAGCACATGCTCATACACCCGAATCTTTAGCTGAAAAAGAATTTGACAAAAAAGCTATACAAAAATTAATTCAAGATAAAATTATCTATACCGAATCCCCAGAAATTGAAAACTTAGAAAGTATATTTGTTAGATTGAAAAACGGCCCTGGAACATCTGATGATCTTGCATTTATTGCAATCGGAAACATGTTTTTAAAATATGGAATAAAAGCCGCAACCTCTGCAATGATAGGAGCTTTTTTAATAGATGCTATTGACACTTATGATAAATGTGTTTTATATCCTAAGTATGGTGGACTAGATGAAGTTTTAGCAGAACAAATACAAGATAAATGGAAAGAAAAAACTGGCAAACCATTAGTAACTGATGATCAAATTTCAAATGTTATTTTTTATTCTGCAAAATCAAATACCCCAAAAATAGACGTGAGCTCATCTCATAGAAGATTTGTTCAATATATTGGAGAAAATGAATATAGGCCAACAATAGAAGCACATATAGAATACCTTAAAGGACAAAATCCTGGAAAATTCAGACTAGGATTTACCGGAATAAAAAGTCAAAAATTTTACAACATTGCAAACGCAAGAATGGAACATATGAATAAACATTGGAATACTGATATTTAATGATTAAAAAAAGATCGAAAATATTTTCAAAACTCTTCTTTAATTCTTAAGTAAAACTCAAACCGCTCTAACAAAACCAATCTTATATTTTATTCTATCTAAATCTTTTTCAATATTATTATAAGCATCATCAATACTTTTTGCCAAAGTTGAATAAAAAAAATCCCCCTCTAATCTAAATGGTTTCGATAAATCTCGTATTCCAACCTTATATTGATTTAAACGTATTTCGTCTGACATATGGTCCTACGAGGAATCGAACCTCGGTCTACTCGGTGTAAACGAGTCGTCTTAGCCGTTGGACTATAGGACCTTAATGTTTAGACCCAAATTTTAATTAAAAAGCTTTCTATACCCAGTTACCCCACAAAAAAGTAACATTTATAAGTATAATATATTTCCAAAATGTATGAATCCTCAAGATATTCCTGAAATGCAAATTAATAAAAAATATTCTGACAAAAAACCAATTGCGCCAAAAGATACAAACGAATCGCAAAAAAACATGGATAAAACAAAAAAAGATTTAGAAAAATTAAAAAATTTTATTATTAAAAAATTCCCATTTATTCAAGCAATTGGAATGATCCCACCTCAAGCTATAAAACGATTTATCGACGAAGAAGAAATTCCAAAAGAAACAGAAAAACATATTCAACTTTATACAATTGTTCCTGAAAAAAAAATGAAACAAATTCCTGAAATTAAAAAAGTATTAATTAAAGAAATTGAAAAATCAAAACAAAAAATATGGATCCAAGTTAAAACACCTATTGATATTTGGGAAATGTGTATGGATTCCAAATTTGATTTAGCCGAAGCAATTGCAATGAGCTTCCCCCTTTATGATAAAGGATTTTTAGGAGAGCTACGAGTTGCGGAAGTTCACAAATCCTTAGTTTTACGAAAATTCGAAAAATATGTTGTATCTTACGTAGTAGCTGGAAGTTTAGTTCGAGGCGAAACAAAAAAAACATCAGACGTTGACGTTTTCATAATCATAAACGACACAGATGTTAAACGAATGCCACGATTAGAACTCAAAGAAAGATTACGAAGTATAATTTATCAATATGTCGCAGAAGCATCTGCAATCGCTGGCGTAAAGAATAAATTATCTCCTCAAATATATTTACTAACAGACTTTTGGGAATCTGTAAAAGATGCACATCCTGTAATGTTTACATTTATTCGGGATGGAGTTCCGCTTTACGATAGGGGAACATTTACGCCATGGAAATCATTGTTACGAATGGGAAGATTAAAACCTTCACCTGAAGCAATCGAAATGTTTATGTCAATGGGGGATCGAACAATTAAAATGGCCAAGCGAAGATTATTAGACATTGCAATTCAAGATTTATTCCACGGAGTACTAACACCAAGTCAAGGTATATTGATGCTTAAAGGACACTCACCCGCAACACCAAGAGAAACTGTAAAAGATATGGAAAAAATATTTGTTGTCAAAGAAAAATTATTAGAAAGAAAATATTTAAAAACATTAGATAAAATTGTTGAAATATTCAAAGGATATGAACATGGAAAAGTTAAAGAATTGAAAGGTGTCGAAATCGACAAACTAATGAAAGATACTGAAGACTACATTAAAAGATTAAAAGAATTACGAACTCAAATTGAAAAACGAGCAAATGAAAAAACAATCGAACAATTATATAATGATACCTTCAAATTATTAAAAGGAATTCTTGGAAACAAATCTCAAGAAAAAACAATAGAAGCATTCAATAAAAAATTAGTAAAAACAAGTAAATTTTCACCTCAACATTTAAGAATTTTAAAAAATATTGTGGATGCACGTACAAAATTCAAAAAAGGAAAATCAAGCTCTAAAAAAATTGATGACGCAAGAAAAAATGCATCAATTTTAATTAACGATCTAATTGAATTTGCACAACGAAAAGATATTGCAGAAATGAACAAAGCTCGTATGATCATAAAATACAATAAAGATAAAATAGCTGAAATTTTAACAGCGGATGATAAAACATTTTTATTCATAGATAAATCAATTAAAAAACTAACAACAAAAGCTGTCAATTCCACAATGGAAGAAGTTACAAGGGCTGTTGAAAATCAAAAGAAAAAACCTGAAGTTAAAATATCAACAAAAATCTTTGAAATTCTTAAAAAAGAATTGGGTGATTTCGAAATCATTATTTAATTTTTACCATGAAACATTATGAACTTTTAGCACCTGTAGGAAATTTTGCAATGTTAACAACAGCCATAAATGCTGGAGCAAATGCTGTATATTTCGCACTTCATGAATTCGGGATGCGTGCAAACGCAAAAAATTTTACATTAAAAGATTTAGACAAAATAAAAAAAATTTGTGGAAAGAAAATAAAAAAATATCTCACATTAAATACAATTATTTACAACGAAGAACTTTCAAGATTAGAAAAAACAATCAAAAAAATCAAAGGAAAAATCGATGCTATAATATGTTGGGACATGTCTGTAATTCAACTTTGTAAAAAATATAAAATACCATTTATTCTTTCAACTCAAGCTTCAATTTCAAATATCGAATCTGCAAAATTCTACAAAAAACTTGGAGCTAAGCAAATTGTTTTAGCACGAGAATTAAATTTAAAACAAATAAAAAAAATATCCAAAATTATATCTATTGAATGTTTCGCACATGGAGCAATGTGTATGGCAATTTCAGGAAGATGCTTAATGTCTCAAACTTTGTTTGGCAAATCCGCAAACCGTGGTGAATGTATTCATCCGTGTCGAAGAAGCTACGAAATAAAAGACAAACAAGAAGGATATAAGTTGAAAATTGAAAATAACAAAGTTCTTTCTGCAAAAGATTTATGCACTTTACCCTTTATTGAAAAAATGAAAAAAGCAGGAATTACAACCTTTAAAATAGAAGGAAGAAATCGTGATCCAAGATATGTAGATGTTGTAATACGGGCTTACAGAAAAGCACTTGATAAAAAATTAACAAAAACAGAAATAGAAAACTCTATAAACAAATTAAAAAAAGTTTACAATCGAGAATTCTCATCCGGATTTTTTTTAGGACTTCCAACATCTGATGACTTTTCAAAAGTTGAACATAGTGCAGCTAAAGAAAAAAAACACTTCATAGGAAAAATAACACATTATTATACAAAATTGAAAGTTGCTGAAATAAAATTAGTTTCAGATTTAAAAGTTGGAGACAAAATATGTGTAATTGGAAATACAACCGGAATAGAAAATTCAAAAATTGAAAGTATGCAAATAAAAAACAAAGCTGTCAAAAAAGGAAAGAAAAAACAATCTATTGCAATAAAATTAGATCGTGCTAGAAAAAATGACGACGTTTATGTAATTCAAAAATATTAAAATTTCTAGCAAAGTTATCACTAATCTAAAAATAAAAATCCCAAAAAGGGAATAAAAAAATAAAAACAAAAAATTAAATAAATTAATCTGATGAAAATGTTGCCCCACAAATTTGAGGATTTAAAATTTCCCCAAAATACGCTGTAACTTCAACTTTTGTAGGATTTGTTATTCCTGTATTCTGATTTTCCATTAAACCTGTTCCTAAAGCTTCAATATTTTTATCAAAACTAAAAACACTGCTTGCATCTCCTGCATCATTATAAAACACAACCTTTACACCTGTAATATTTTCACCTGCTGAACCTCTTTTAATAGAAACATTACAAATCGATCCAGTACAACTTAAAGTCGGAGTCAAAGTAACATCTGAACATTTCATTGAAATACCTATATCCTCCTGGCTTTTATCTAAAACATTATTTATAACAACCCATACGATTCCAATCGCAACCAAAACAAACGCAATCATCATAAGCGTTATTATTATCGCCGATAAACCTTTTTTATTTTTCATTTTACCTCCTTATAATTTTAAGAACCTAAGTTCTAATTTTATTAAAGAAATGGACTTTATTAATTTATTGAAATCACTTTTCATTAAACTTATCAAATATTTCAAAAAAATCTTTTTTCTTAATTACCTTATCAACCTCTGAAGGATTTCCTGTATGCTCTGCAAATTTTCTAAACGCAATTGGCTCATATCCTCGTTTTCTTAAACTAACAACAGTTGATAAACTTTTATCATCCCATCCTGAAACTTTCTCATCTTCAATATCTTTTCTCATCTGTCGCGTCGAAAACTTCATTCCAACAAAATTCGTCATTCCTGTAAATGCAACCCATGGATATTTTTTCCCAAAAACATTGTAAATCAATTTCTGTCTTTCAGAATTATCTCTATGATCCTTCCCTCTAATTATATGTGTCATTCCCATTTCAATATCATCTGTACTAACCGCCAAATTCATCAACGGCCAAACTCTATATTTCTTTCCTTGTCTAGGATGTTCTGTCAAATTAATTCTCGCCAACGGAAAATCTCTCATAGCTGGATTTTTATGTGTCATATCATTTTTAAATCTCAAAACAACCTCTCCCTCATTAAATCCGTCCATCTCCAACATTTTTTCCCAATCTAAAATATTCTGCTTTATACTTTTTTTTCTACATGGACAATCTTTTTTTTCTTTAGCAAACTTCCTAAAATCATCACCTGAACATTCACAAACATACGCCGAACCTTTCTCTATCAACGCAACTGCATATGCATAATATAAATCCATTCTATCCGACTGAACAACAACTTCAACTTTCCCATCCGTCAACCACTTCGCCTCATCCTCAATCATCTCATATGCTTTATTATAAATATTTTCAGGATTAGTATCCTCAATTCTAACATAAAGTTTCCCACCATATTTTTCAACATATAAAAAATTTAAACTCAAATTAATAGCGTGCATCAAGTGCATTGGCCCAGATGGAGATGGAGCTATTCTCATAACAACACCTTTCTCCGCATCAGGTAATTCAGGTAACCCTTCGCGAATTTCCCTTTCTGAAACTTCTTCTTTTAATTTCTCAAATTCCTTTTTCTGTTTATTTAAACTCAACTTAGAAACACTCAAAATAATTTTCTGAATATCTGGCATAATTTTCTTAACATCTGATTTTTCCAATCCCTCATTAAACAAACCTGCAACAACCGGACCCGGACTTGCCTTCCCTTCATGAATTAAAGCATTCTTCAAAACATATGCACGAATTTTATTCTTATTTATCATTTTAACAATCATAACCCTCACAAGCAAAAGCCTTCTGTCCTTGAAAATAATCTAACCTCTCAGAATAATTAGAAACACGATTATTGTCCACTGCATAATTTCCAATTCCATTGCCGATACTTTTAGCAAAATATTCCATAATTTTTATTAGAAAATTAAGTTAATAAAATTACCTAATAAAACAAAAAGATGAATACAAAAAATTATGGAATCTTCAAAAAGGTGGATATGTCAAATAGTCTAATATCCCACACCAGCTTTTCTTTCTAGTAATTCAACTCTCTGTGTCAAATGATACATCTGATTAGAAATTTCTTCTAATTTTTCAGTCATATCTTTCAATCTTTTTGCTAATTTTCTTTTTCTTTCATGATCGCTTTCAAAACTAGATCCAACAGTGGATTCAGGCTGCGAGTTAGAACTTCCAATTCCTGCAAAAAACCCGAAAGGTGTAGCACTTTTCTCCCCCGTTTCCACCGGCTTAGTTTCCACATTGCCAATCTCTCCCATCTGATCCTCTCTAATATTATTTAACTTCTCCTGCTGCTTCCGATATCTCTCTGTTAAATCCAAAACTTCAGGCTTTTTTCCGAACCCTAAAAATCCCATAAAAAACATAAGACACCATTCTTTTTAAAATTAATTGTACCAAACACAAAACATTCAAATTCCACACACTAGAAACATTTTTTAACAACTAAAACATATATTAATATGGAAATATTAAATGTTCCTGACATAATAAAAAAAGTGGTGCCTTATTATAAAGATAAAGAACCCGAAACAAAGAATACATTAGTCTACGACTCAGCATCTGAACAGCTCGAACCTGTTTATTTTTTTATATTAGACTTAATGAACGATTTTGGATTAATCCTCAAAAAATCGTAGACAGCTTCTCATCTTCACCTGGATCAGGACATCACGGAGAACTCGGACAAAAAGCATCAATAATGCAACAACAAGGAACAAAAATATTAGGAGATATTAATACCGTTTTACGAAGCGTTTTAAATATAATTTATGATCTAAAAGAATTCAGAACAAGATTAGGAACATACGACAACCTAAAAAGCGATGATAAAAATATGCAAGATGGGGCAAGATTGTCCTTAAAGCAAATATGGTTAGACAAGGTTGATATGGCAAAAGGAAACTCGGGACTTAAAGCAATGGCATTAGGGCAGGCTGGATTTACAACATTATTAGATGCATTTCTTTATGCAAAAAATGAAAAAGACGTTGAAGGAATTGATTTAAACGAACGTGTAAAAAGAATCTTAAAACCACGAATTCAAGAATTTAATCTTTGGGTAAAGCAATCTGAAAATGAATTACGAAAAAGATATCAACTTGAAAAAACATATTTAAAAAGTCAGGCAAATAGCTTAAAGCTTTATTCACGATGGGCAAAACCTTATCTTCGTTCAGCATTGCAACTTGAATCACGATACGACAACAAAAACCCTGCACTTGTAAAAACATTCAATACTATACTTCTAGAATTAACATTAACAGGGAAACAAAAAGTCAGCCCACCTGCAGAGTTAGCTGGAACAAAACTAAAACGAAAATATTACAAATTCATAACTATTGATTTCACCTTTAGAGGAATACCTCAAAAAGTCCAACAACAATCTCATTATGCATTTGGAGGATTAGCTGAAATAACATTCAGAGGATATGCCTTAAATGAAGATGAAATAGCAAAAGTTGAACATGAAATAGATAAATCTGATCTTGAAGATACTTTAAAATTAATTGACGGCACAACAGATGAAAGCGTAGCTCAATTAGAAGTTGAAATAAATGAATTCTTAGACGAAAAAGAAGATGATAAAAAATCAAATAAAAAAAAGAAATCAGAAACAAATCCGATCTTAGCATTATTTGGATATTACAATGAAAAACCTAATAAAAAAGAAAAATCAGATTCAAAAGATATTAAAAAAACACCAAAAGAAATTAAACCTGAATCATGGGTTGAAAAAACATATATGAGACCCTTAACAAAAAAAGAAGCAAAAGATACAGCATTTGATTTATTTGATATTTACAAAAAAGCTCACGGAATGCCAAGTTATACATAAAAATGGAGAAAGAAGATAAGCAAAAAAAGAAAGAAGAATCAAATTCAAAAGATAATAAAAAAGAAGAAGTTACAGAAAAAAAATCTAACATTGAAAAAATTATTGAGATAAAATCAAAACAAAAAATAACATTACAAAAAGAAATAACACCTATTCAATTAATAGATTTTACAAATTCAGCAACATTAAACGAAAAAAATACTTCACAATCTTTAAACCTTGAAAACGAAATCACATCTACTCCTATAGAAAGTTCAAATGAAAATAATGATTCAATCGATTATATGAAAAATCCTAAAGATAAAAAAAACGATCTTTACTCAATGGATACAAAAACAGAATCACCTGAAAATATTTCATTTAACCAAAGACAATCTTTAAATGAAAACGAATTAGGGCGAAGTGTTGACACATTAACTCAAGCAACACATCAAAGCACTCAAGGATTCGAAGACATGAAGCATCAAGAATTAGAATACAAACCTGCAACCGAACTCAACGAAAATGAATTAGGGCGACGCGATCCAAATCAAATGTATTTACCTGATTAAATTTACTAACAATAATTATATAAATTCTTTTTACAATCTAAAATAATGAGTGGTGATAATTATCAAATTAAAGATTTATATCAGGGTGGATCATCTTCCTTAAATAAAAATTACGGAAGTCTTTTTACAGGATATAGAATTAATGCAGGGGAACTTGGAGCATCAACAAATCCTCAAACTGCAAATCAAATTCAAGAAATTGGAAAATTAATCAATCAAGGAATTGTGCCTGTCGAATTGGGTTCAATGGATCCTAAAACATTTCAATCAATTCCCAAAGACCACTTTAAAGAATTAAATCAATTAGCAAAACTGACAGGAGCAAAAGTTTCAATTCACGCACCAATTCAAAACATGGATCCTTCTGGAATAGGACAGCAAGGATGGAGTGAAGCAAGTCGAGAAGCTGTTGAAAGACAATTATTCGATGTTGTCGATAAAGCTGTTGAAATAGAAAACAAAGGAGGAACTCCTATCGTAATTCATGGCTCAAATGCGGGTGGAACAACATGGAAAATAGATGACGAAGGTAAAAAAGTAATTGACCAAATGCTTTTCATAGATAGAGAAACAGGACAAATAAATGCATTAAAAGAAGATATTCATTATCGCCCATCTACAACTGGTGTTAAGGAAGAAAGAAAAACACCTGAACAAAAACTTGACATGCACAACAACACTAAGTGGCATAATGAAATTGATTCTGTAATTTTCAAAAAAGACAATGCTGATAAAATTATTCAAAATAACTATGATGCAATAAAACATTGGCACAGAGCTATTATGACAAGGCAACTAACAACAAAACAAATTGAAGATCCAAATGTAAGGCAAATGGTCCAACAAGCACAAACAGCGCATGCACATCTTGAAGATAGTGAACAAACAGTAAATTCACTTTTTACACGAGCATATAAAATAGCAAAAGAAGATGATAATAAAAAAAGAATAAAAGAACTTGAAAAAATATCAAGCGAATATGCAAAAGAAAGAGGCATGGTTTCAGAAAAAGAACATAAAGAAATGTCTCAAGATGAATTAATAAAAATGAGTGAAAAACAAATTGATCTCCGAATGCAATCTGAAGCTATACATCGATTTGCAGACAACTTAAAAAATTTAAATCCAAACTCAATTATTAAAGTTGAAGATTTTGAAGTACAACAAGCAAAAAAAACTTTTGCAAATGTAGCCCTTCATGCTGTTGAATTAGCAAAAAAGAAAGGAATTGATGCTCCAAAAATTGCAATCGAAAATATGTATCCTGGAATGGGTTTTACAATGGGAGATGAAATGGATGCTTTAATTACAGCTTCAAAAGAAGAATTCGTCGAACTTGCTACAAAAAAAGGTATGTCAAAATCTGAAGCTCAAACTCAAGCTGATAAAGTAATTGGAATGACTCTTGATGTTGGACATTTAAATATTGCAAAAAAACACGGATTCACAGACAAAGACATTTTAAAAGAAGTTGACAAAATGGCACCACATGTTAAACATATTCATTTAACAGACAACTTTGGATATGAAGACAGTCATCTTGCTCCTGGAATGGGAAATGTTCCATTTAAAAAAATTCTTGAAAAACTTGAAAAATCAGGAACATTAAAAGAAGCAAGAAAAATTGTCGAAGCTGGAGGAGTTGTTCAACATTTCAAACAATCACCTTTGCTTTCAACATTAGAAGGAATGGGTTCATCTATTTACACGGATGGCTCTGGACCATACTGGAGCAAATCACAAGAACTTTATCAAAACTATTCAGGCGGAATGGGAATGATGTTACCTCAAAAACATTACTCAATGTTTGGAGCAGGATTCTCTCAATTGCCAGCTGAACTTGGTGGACAAATCCCAGGAGGACAAGGTGGTGGATTTGGACAACGAGGAATGGAATAAATATCCAAATAATTAATTCATAAATTGCAAATGATAATTAAATAATAAATCAATACATTCAAGATCATGTTCCATATAACCCTGAGAATTTTTTACCTCTGAAGCATCAAAATCAAAAAGAGCTACATTTTTAAAATTTGATAAAATCAAAATATTATCACTCTTTAAATCCAATCCACAAACACCTACAGAATGAATTTTATTAACCAAATCAACAAGATTCATTTTTAACTTCTCTTTATCTTTTATGTCTTGATAACAATTGTCTAAAGTCTGCCCCTCAATATATTCTTTTAATAAAGCAACTTCCCAATTATTATTATATTCTTTTTTTAATTTTGCAACATTTTTCAAACCCCCTAATACATTTAAACAATTAATTTCATTACACATTAAATCAACATGTTCACTCGAGCTCTTAAAAGTATAAAATTTATTTTCTACTTGAACCTTTGCAACCAATGTGTATCCCTCATATGCTACATACTTAAAAACTTCACAAAGTTCCAAACTAGAATCAACCCTCTCGATGATTTCTCTTGCTTTATTTATTTGTTCGTTACAATCTTTACTCATTCTACTTCGCCCCAGCTCCCGCCAGGATTTAAAAAAATAAAAAATAATTTAAAAAAATAAAAAATAAAACTAACTAAAGTTAGTAGTAACTTTCACCGAATTCGTCTGATTTCTCAGGTTTTTTTCCGATTAATACAATCAAAACAACAAGTAGTACTAAGAATACTATTGCTAAGATTACAGTTAAAACAACCATTGGACTAGTTACTGATTTGTCTTCAGCACTCATACTTAAAGCAACTGTACTAACTAAATCTTCACCAGAAAACACATTCACATTGAAAGTGTAATCTCCTTCAGATTCGGCGTTAGCAGTTACACTAATTGTTTTACTTGATCCAGCTGGAACAGCAACAATAGTAGCACTCGCACTTGACGAAACAGCACCATCAGACTCAGTTACAACTCTGTAAACTTTCAACGAATTCGTTGGGTTCACAATTAATAAGTTATAAATTGCGTCTTCACCAGCCTTAATTGATTGGTGTGTATTTGTTACAATTATGTTATTTGCAAAATCGTTCTCAATAACAATTGATTTCAATTCACTAAAAACAGTGTCTTCACTTGAAACTTCTACTTCAAGAGTATAAGCTCCTTCGCTAACACCATATGGAACCTCTAAATAAAGTCTTCCACTTACTGTGTCATCTTTATTACAATCGTCATCATCACAATCTTCCAAATTAACTAAATCACCAAAATATGATGATTTTTCAATTCCTAATTCAGAAATTTTAGCAGTAACATAAACATCATCCAAATCATTATAACCCATATTTTTCAATACAACGTCAACAGGAAAAGTTTCCCCTGCTTTAATAGATTGGCTAACACTTATAGACTTAAACACTGGATAGTATGAAGGTCTTTGAACTCTAAGGCTGATATCATAAACTGATGATGATTTATATTCTTTACCATCAATTTCGACACTCAAAAATACATAATCACTTACATCATCTTTAAGCTCAGAAGGAACTTTTATTAACAAAGTCTTAGAATACTTTTGTCCTTCTTCAACGTCAAAAGACTCAGAAACAACACGGTATTCATCCTTCTCGCCTTCGATTTCCAACTCAACTCTAACATCAGTATCGTCTTTATCTGCAATAAAAGAAGTTTTAACAGCGATAACATCGCCAGCAATAACTGCCGGGTTTGCCGCATTTATTGGTCCAATTGAATCATAAACTGATTCCCCATCAACTTCAATATCTATAGAACTTGCTAAATTTCCGTTAATTACTATAGCACTTACGCTAACAGCTAACAACAGGATACTTGCAACAATCGAAAAAAAAACCGCTAGGTTTTTCATTTTTATTACCATTTTATATTTAATTACGAAACCTTTTCAGATCCCTACAATAAATCTTTTGATTTATTATAATTTATGAACCATGACTTCCTTTATAAACTTTACGATGAAGACAAAATTATGTAATTTTATAGTCCTAAATGTCCAAACAAACAATGACATTTTAAAATTTTAATTCACTCAAAATCTATCAATCAAGTATCTCTTCTATATCTAATTTAAATCAAAAATTAATTATATAAAAATATTATACCAAAATTTATAAACTTCTAAATTCCCAAAATATTATGGAAAACTACGAAGACATGTTAAAAGATGCTTATAAAAATGTAAAACAAGTTGAAGGAGCTGGAGAAAGATTTGAGACTCCAAAAATAGAAGGACGATATCAAGGAAAAAAAACAATCCTTACAAACTTTTTTTCAATCGCTCAACAATTAAGAAGAGATCCAAAACATCTTGAAAAATTTTTATTAAAAGAACTTGCGGCATCTGGAACAATTAACGGAGAAAGATTAATTTTAAACATGAAAGTTTCACGATCCAAAATAGATAAAAAAATAGAAGAATACACCAGGGAATTTGTTTTATGTAAAGAGTGTGGAAAACCTGATACGGAGATTAAAAAAGAAGATCGATTAACTTTTTTGAAATGTTTAGCATGTGGAGCAAAGCATACAATACGAGCAAAGATCTAATTTTATTATTTAATCTATATTTGTCAGTCAATCAGAAAATTCTATATTTTACACACAAACCAAATCTTTTTAAACCAAATTAATTATCAATATTCTATGGGATTAAAATCAGCAATCAAATTAATGAAAAATCGTAAAAAGTTTAGATGGAAATCTAGGAAATTTAAAGTTAGGACATTAAACCTTTATGCGAAATCAGATCCATTAGAAGGGAAAAATCAAGCAAAAGGAATTGTTTTACAAAAAGTTCAAAAAGAAGCGAAACAACCAAACTCAGCTATGAGAAAATGTTGCAAGGTTCAATTAACAAAAAATTCGAAACAAGTTACAGCATTTATTCCTGGAAACCTTGGACAAAAATTTATAGATGAACATGACGAAATTATGATTCAAAGAATTGGCGGAAAGCAAGGACGAGCCAAAGGAGACATTCCTGGGGTTAGATATGAAGTTATTCAAGTAAATGATCAACCTTTACCAAGATTAGTTAGTGGAAAGATAGAGAAAGGTAGAAGATAATGGCAGAACAAGAATTAACGCAACAAACTAAAAAAGCTCCAATTGAAGAAATTAAAATTGAAAAAACTTCACAACTAAAAGAAAAATCTCTTTTGCCAGTTTTCAAAATATTTGATATATACGATCTTTCTGAAATTAAAATTGAAGATAAAGGTTTGAAATCAGCTATAAATTTACAACCAAAGTTAATTTTAAAATCTCAAGGTCGTAATGTCACAAAGATGGGTCAAATAAAAGTTAACGTTGTTGAGAGATTGATGAACAAACTTTCAGTAGCTGGACATAGAGGTAAAAAACATAAATTTGAAATTGGACACACAACAGGAAAATATACTAAAAATATGAAAATTGTCTTAGAAGCTTTTAAGATAATAGAAAAACGAACAAGTCAAAACCCTGTTCAGGTTCTAGTTAAAGCAATTGAAAACATTGCGCCTAGAGACGAAGTAACTGTAATCGAATACGGTGGAACACGTTATCCTCAAGCTGTTGATGTATCTCCTTTACGAAGAGTAAATCTATCATTAAAATACCTTGTGCATGGGGCCGGAGATAAGGCATTCAATAAAAAGAAAACAATAACTCAAGCTTTAGCTGATGAAATAATTATGGCTTTCGAAAAAAATGGTGAAAGCTTTTCGTTACGAAAGAAAAACGAAGCAGAAGCTCAAGCAGATTCAGCACGTTAATTGTTTGTTAAAAATTTAAAAATTCTTTTAGTGTAATTTTATCCTTGAGATTATTATTCATCCTTTAATATTGATTCTAAAAACAACCTTCGCAAATTCAATAAAATATATAGAAACGTTAATGATATACAACAAATACAACTTCTATCCATTCAAACCCAAACCTTAAAAACCATTTTTATTCTTATTAAATATGGGATCACATAACAATAACCCTGAAAAAAATAATAAATTTGAAATAATTTATCATACAAAACCACCATATGACTTTCTTCATGTTGGAAAAAATCCACTTCGAGGAATGACATTCGAAACAGCAAAAAAATATGATATTTTTATAAATTTAACACTAGATCAAATTCAACCAAAAACTAATGCTGAATATTATCATATACCAATCGATGAAAGTGAATTTTGGGGATACGATGCAATCTTAAAAGCAAAAATAATTTTAGACAAAGCTTTTTGATGAAAATAAAAAAACCTACTTACATTGCGAAGTTGGATGCAACAGATCACCCACAATTGCAGCATTTTGGATATATTCAAAAACCAAAAATTTAAAAAAATCATGTGAACTTTTATCTGAAAACCCTGAAAATTTAATTTGTAAAATTGCAGCATATCAAAAATTAAATTTTATACCAAAAGAAATTAACTTATTTTTTGAAAGATATGAACAATTCGGAAACAACCTTGAATTAATTTTGAATACATCGCCAAAAATCAAAACAAATATTACAATCCAACCCTAATCAAAATCTTAATCAATTTTATAATTCAATTTAAGCCCGCTTTCTTTAACAATTGCACCCAATTTTAAAGTGGAATTTGCAACACCCTCAGGAACATTCGATCCCATTTCATCTCTCCTCCAATACAATCCCCTAATAACCTCTTTAAAATCATGACCAATCGGGCCTCCACAACCTAAATCACATATATCTCTAACAAAATCTTTATGTATTGCATTATATTCTTCTACCATTATTCTTTCTTAGGAATTTTAACACCTAATTCTTCAAGTCGTTTTATATGCATCTGCATAATAGCTTCAACATTCTGAATCATCTTAAATAGCTCATTTCTCTCAGCAACAAGCGTATTCAAAGCACCCTGATGAAAACCAATCTCTGTCTCCTTTGACATTTTAGGTTGCTCAGATTGCTTCTTTGGTTCAGAAGAACTTAAGGCATTTTCCAAATTATCTGTATTTACATTTACCATATAAAATATAGAATTATTTAATTAATAAAACTTTCGAAAAAAATTTAAATAATTTATTCAAAAAATAACACAAAAGTTTTTAAATGTGAAAAAATTAAATTTAAAACAATGAATATGAAATCAAACATGCAAAGAATTATGGCCTGCTATAAGGATGTACCTCGTGTAGAAAGATTGCTTGAATCTTATATTGAAAAAGGAATTGATCTCTCAGTCATAGCTCATGAAGAAGAATATTTGTTTAAAATAAGGCAGAAAGAAAAAACACCAATTACAATTGGATTACTTAAACATGTTTTAGAAGAAGAATTTTCTCCAACGCAATCAAAAGAACCATGGGAAAATGTTGCAATATCTATAAATTTTAATAGCGATCTTGAAATTAAATAAATCTACAATTCTCTATATGCACTTTGTGCCGCAATTGCACCCTCGCCACACGCAGTTATAATTTGTTTCATTGGATTATTTGTTAAGTCCCCCGCAGCAAAAACACCTTCAATATTTGTCTTCTGACTTTTATCAACAACAATTGAAGTTTTATCTAAATCAAGACCTAACATTCCTGCCAACTTTAAATTTGGGGATCCTCCAATCTCAATAAATAATCCATTCAATTTAATTTTATCTTTTTCATTAATCTCAACACCTTTTAATTTTTCATCTCCAATTAATTTACTAACTTTCGATTCAAATACAAATTCTATTTTTTTATTTTTCTTAACATCTTCAACCAATTTAGGTTCTGCATCCGCAAATTTACTCTGTCTATATATAATATAAACTTTTTTAGCAAAATTACTTAATAAAATGGCAGAACTCAAAGCCGAATTTCTTCCACCCACAACACCAACAACTTTATCCTGATAAAATCTCCCATCGCATGTTGCACAATAACTGATTCCTTTCCCAAGGAAATTATTTTCTTTTGCAATTAACAATTTTCTACGTTCCAACCCAGTAGCTAAAATTAATTTCTTTCCTATGTACTTTTTTCCACTTGTTTTAATTTCAAAATCTTTATCCTTCTTTAATTCCAAAACTTCCTCTCCTAAAACTTTAACACCCAATGCTTCAACTTGCGAAACCATTTTTTTCATTAAATCAACTCCTGAAATATTCTCGTGGCTCGGAAAATTGCAAACCTTACTTGCCTCTGTCATTGTTCCTCCAAATATTTTTCCAATAACCAAAACTTTCAAATTATACCTCGCAGCATAAAGTGCAGCTGTAAGCCCCGCAGGACCAGCACCAACAATAATAATATCATATTTCATAAAGTTTATAACTTACATTAGTTTTTATACCTTATGAAAAATAAAATTGCAAAAACACTATATGAAACATTAAAAAAATTAGGATCAAAGCAAAAAATTGAAGAAATAGAAAAAAATTTAGAAACACCACCAACTCCAGACATGGGAGATTTCGCATTTCCATGCTTTATGTTATCAAAAGAACTAAAAGAATCTCCTCATCAAATTGCAATAAATATTCGAGAGAAAATTAAAACATTATCCGAACTTGAATCCATACAGACACAAGGTCCGTACATAAATTTTTTCGTTGATAGGAAAATTCTTTCAAAAAACTTAATTGCAGAAATAAAATTACAGAAACAAAGCTATGGAAAAATAAAACAATCTGAAAAAATAAAAACAATGATTGAATTTGTTTCACCAAACACAAACAAGCCCTTACATATTGGACATTTGCGAAATATGGCCATTGGAGAAAGCATTTCAAGAATATGTGAATTTTCAGGAGAAAAAATAATACGAGCATGTTTGAATAATGATAGAGGAATTCATATTTGCAAATCAATGGCAGCATACAAACTTTATGGGAAAAATGAAAAACCAAATATAAAATCAGATCATTTTGTAGGAAAATACTATTCAATGTTTGGAAAAAAATCTGAAAAAAACAAAAAGCTAGAATTAGAATCACATCACCTATTACAAAAATGGGAAAAAGAAGATAATGAAACATTAAAACTCTGGAAGAAAATGAATAAGTGGGCATTTGAAGGATGGGAAAAAACATATAAAAAATTTGGAATTAAATTTGATATTCAATATT
>Ga0075122_10001205_pt1 | contig 18800 bp, 19 predicted proteins | sample AntAceMetag02UKB_FD_69790 | JGI IMG/M metagenome (GOLD analysis project Ga0075122, IMG submission 69790) | Saline lake microbial communities from Ace Lake, Antarctica - Antarctic Ace Lake Metagenome 02UKB | ecosystem: Environmental > Aquatic > Non-marine Saline and Alkaline > Saline | place...
CAAATGAATGAAAGTGATTCAGAAAGGATAGCCCATATGTTAAAATCAGCAAATTACAAATCAGCCCCTAATATTGATGGGGCTGATTTAATTGTGGTTAATATGTGTTCTGTTAGACAATCAGCGGTAAACCGAGTTTATGGATTAAACAAAAAATTAGTTAACCTTAAAAAGAATAATCCCAAACTAAAAACAATCCTTACTGGCTGCGTTTTGAATTCGGATAAACAAAAAATGAAAAAGATTTTTGATCAAATCGTCAACATCCAAAATATTGATAAGTTAATCAATGCTCATCAAGTAAATAAATCTTATCTCTCTTGTCCCGCCCTCTTTTCTTCTTTATTCTCTGCCTATGTCCCAATTATGACTGGCTGCAATAACTTTTGCTCTTATTGTGTTGTGCCCTATACGCGCGGGCGAGAATATTCCCGTCCATCCTCGGAGATTATTTCTGAGATTCAAGGAATTATCAAAAAGGGTTATCTTGAAATTATATTATTAGGGCAAAATGTTAATTCTTATAAAGATAAAAATGGGCAACATTTCCCGGAATTACTAAAAACTATTCATAACATCCCAGGTGATTTTTGGATTAGTTTTCTTACTTCTCATCCCAAAGACTTTTCTGATGAATTGATTGAAGTAATGGCTAATTCTCCAAAAATCTGCCCATATCTTCATTTAGCTGTTCAATCTGGAAACAATCAAATCCTTAAAAAAATGAACCGAAATTATACCGTAGAACAATATCAAAAAATAATATCCAAAGTTCGTAAAAAAATACCTCAAATTAATATCTCCACTGATATTATCGTGGGTTTTCCCGGAGAAACAAAAAAACAATTCGCTAATACTAAAAAATTAATGCGAAAAATTAAGTTTGATATGGCATATATCGCCCAATACTCACCCAGACCCAATACTAATGCAGCCAAATTAAAAAATAATGTATCTTTCAAAGAAAAGAAAGAAAGAGCTCTTGTCTTAAATAAAATCTTAAAAAAAACAGCCCTACAAAACAACCAAAAATATATTGGCCGAAAAGTAGAGGCCTTAGTGATTACTCCCAGTCAAGCCAAGACAAAAAGCTTTAAAAAAATTAGATTAACTAAACCAGCTGTTCTCGGAACATTCATCTCTTGTCAAATTACTGACGCTCAAGCTTGGAGATTAATCGGGCATCCTCTTGATGCGACGCAAAATGACAACATAAACTCCGACCAACAAAATGCCAAGAGGGATAATATTCCAGTGTAAATTAAATCTGACAATACTATTATAAAAACCATGAAGCAAAAAAGCCCAGAAAAAGCCAATTAATGGAAAATATCTGGAATGTTTACGGTCAAACTTAAGCAATCCCCAATAATAACCAATGATTCCTCCTGTTAAAAAATGAATTAAAGTTGTAGTCAACCCTCTAAGTAAAATGAGACTGGTGCCAGACCATATATTTGGTGACAAAATAGCATAAAGGATATTTTCACTAAAAGCAAAGCCCAAACCAAGAGTCATGCCATAAATAAAACCGTCTCTAATTTGATTAAAATGTCGGGATTGATAAACTCCTAATCGAAAAATGACATATTTTGCTGATTCTTCAAATAAACCGTCAATTAAAAAAGAACAAAATAATATCATTAAAACTGGACTCAAAATTAAATTCTTTTCGCCCCAAGCAGTTAAATTGCCAGTAATCAGCATTAAAGGAACAGTAACTAAAGCTCCCAACAAAAAAACTCTGAAAATTTGTCCAGCCGGTTCTGGAGCCGAACGGTCCAACCGCAGACAAACCAGAAGCCATATTCCAATAGGCAGAGCACTGAAAAATAAATAAATTAAAAAGTTTTGATAATCCATATTATTTTAATTATACCTCAAACATGAAAACAAACAAACCCCAAATAATTGTTATCTGCGGTCCTACTGGCTCCGGAAAGAGTTCGCTGGCCTTAAGGTTGGCTAAAAAATACTCAAATGTCGAAATTATATCTGCAGACAGCAGAGCTATTTATAAAGGAATGGATATTGGCACCGCTAAAACATTACCAAAGAATAATAATGGTATTCTTCACCACATGATTGACATTGTTAATCCAAACCAAAAATTTACAGTAGCATTATTTAAAGAACAAGCTACAAAAATTATTAAAAAAATCCATCAACATAAAGGAATCCCATTTCTTGTTGGTGGCACAGGCCTATATATAAGCGCTATTGTTGATAACCTAACAATCCCTAAGGTTAAACCAGACGAAAAAATGAGAGCTAAGATAGAGAAAGAAATCAACAACAAGGGGCTGAATTTTGTCTGGCAAAGGCTATTAGCGATAGATCCTCAAGCCCAAAATTTTGTGCAAAAAGAAAATCCTCGCCGAGTGATTAGGGCCTTAGAGGTTTGTTTGAAAACGGGACAACCCTTTTCTCAATTACGAACCAAATCTCAACCAGAATTTGAAACCCTTCAAATTGGACTCAAAACAGAAAGAACAAAACTATATTCTCAAATCAACCAAAGGGTGGAACAAATGATTGAAAATGGATTATTAGAAGAGATTGAAGGATTGATTAAAAAATATTCCCCTTCTAGTCCTGGCCTAAATAGTATCGCCTACCAAGAAATCATCCTTTATCTTCAAAACAAAATCACATTACAAGAAGCAATTGATTTAATTAAAAAAAATACGCGCCATTACGCGCGTCGTCAAATAACTTGGTTTAAAAAAAACAAACGAATTCATTGGGTTACTACATATCCCCAAGCAAACAACCTAATCAAAAACTTCCTAATGTTTGGACACTCGGTGTCCAAACATTCTAGTGCTCTAACAAAAAAAATTTAATTTGTTTGTTCTCTTCTATTCTCTCTAGAGAATCTTTAGCAAATTCTTTATAGTCATCTCTGTTGCCAAATTGATCTAACACAATATTTTTTTCGCAAAAAAATACTTTTTTTTCTTGAATATATTCTCCCCAGCTAGATTTAAAAAGTTTGGACACTCGGTGTCCAAACTTTTCCAAATTATGAACTTTATCATTTAGATTAATATATGCGCTTAAATGCAATAAATATTTATTAGAGTTCACATGAATTGCTTTATATTTACTTTGAAACAAAGAACCACTCCTTTTGTTTTTAGCATTAAAATATTTTGCGTAACCCATGCCCAGTTTATGCATAAATTTTTGAATCCCATTATCAAATAATTGCTGTAAAATAAAATGATAATGATTCGGAAGTAAATTATAACAAATAAAATTAACTAATTTCTCTTTTTTGGGTTTGGACACTCGGTGTCCAAATTTATTTTTATTCAAAAAATTTTCATAAATACTACCTATTAATTCTGTAGTATTAAATTCTTCCATGCTTTCAAAAAATCTATCTATATCTTCTTTAGATTCAAAAATTGTACGTTTATCTACGCCACGATTATAAATATGATAATATTCATCATTAATAAACTTAATTCTCCTCATGTACATTATTTACTTTTGAAAACTACTTTTGGACACCGAGTGTCCAAATCTTTTATTTCAAAAATTTTGTTAATAATTTTTTAATTAAATCTGGTTTGATTTGGCCTTTTGTTTTTTTGACTGTTTGACCTATTAAAAATTGAATAGCATTAGAATGGCCTTTTTGAATTTTAGCCACTATCTCAGGATTATTTTTAATAATGTCCTGAATAACAATTTCTAATTTATCTGATTGCATAAATTCTTGAGAACCAAATTCTGTTAATAAAGAATCAGCGTCTTGTCCTGTCTGAAACATCTTCTTCAAAATTTTTCGGCCAAGAATATTAGATAATTTGTTCTTATATATTAAAATAATAAACTCAGCAAAATCTTCACAAGAAACGCTGAGTTCTTTTTTGTTAGATTCTTGAGAAAAAACCAAATAATAGTTGATAAACCAATTGGCAACTAATTTGATTATTTTTTTCTTATTTCTTTGCCATATTTCCGATTCACTGGCGTCCATTCCTTCGCAAGAAACAATCCAATTCTGTATTTTTTCAATAACCTTTTCTACAAAACATGCTCTTGCTGGCGAAGCAATTAATATTCTGGTTTCATCTTCTGAAAAACAATATTTTTTTTGCCAACGCTTTCTTTTCTCAGCTGGCAATTCGGGTAGAGATTTTTTTAATTTGTTAATATCAAACGGAAGCTCTTTGGATTTGGTAGAAAAAATTGGCAAATCTGGTTCCTTAAAATATCTATAATCTTTGGTCTCTTCCTTGCTTCTCTGTTCAATTGTAATACCTTTCTGGGAGTCCCAACCACGCGTAATCTCTGTTTTTGGAACCTTATCTTCCTCCCACAGCTTAGTTTGTCTTTTTATTTCATATTTCAGGGCATCTTCTACAGCCCGAAATGAATTAAGATTTTTTATTTCTGTTTTGGGATAAAAATTTTGTTCATCATTCTCTGGTCTTAAAGAAATATTGACATCGCACCTCATTTGTCCATTTTCCATTTCCGCGCAAGAAACATCTAAGGCCTTAGCAATTTCTTGCAATTCCTGTAAAAAAATTTTAGCTTGGAGGGGGCTTTCTATATCTGGTTTAGTGACTATTTCAGCCAAAGGCACTCCAGCGCGATTAAAATCTAATAAGCTATAACCTTCTTTTGAGTGTAATAATTTAGCAGTGTCTTCCTCAACGTGTATTCTTTCTAAATTAATTCTTTGTCCCTTGATGTCTAAATACCCTTCAGTAATTAAAGGACAATAGTATTGGCTAATTTGGTATCCTTTTGGCAAATCCGGATAAAAATAATTTTTGCGGTCAAACCAAAAATTTTCCGCCACCTTGCCCTTTAAAGCTAAACCCAAAAGTAAAGTTTTTTCTATTACTTTTCTGTTTAAAACTGGCAAAACTCCGGGATGACCCATGCAAATCGGACAAATGTTAATATTGGGCGAAACTCCCTGGACTTTATTAGCACAAGAACAAAATAATTTACTTTTTGTGTTAAGCTCCAGATGAATTTCTAAGCCAATAATGGGCTTTAAATTAAGATGCATTTTGGGTTGTTAAAATTATAGGAACGGTCATTAATATAATTTGCAAATCAAATAGCAAAGACCAATTCTCAATATAATAAATATCTAATTTTGCTTCTTCGTTAAAAGATAATTTGGAACGACCAGAAATTTGAGGCAAACCAGTTAGCCCCGGCTTGATAGCCAACAATTGCTTATGATGCCGAGCATAATTAGCTATTTCTTGTGGCTCGTGGGGACGTGGACCGACCAAACTCATTTCCCCCTTAATAATATTAAATAATTGTGGCAATTCATCTAAACTCGTTTTTCGCAAGAAACGACCAAAACGAGTTATTCTTGGGTCATTTTTCATTTTAAACAAAGGGCCTTCTCTTTCGTTCTTTTTTAGTAATCCCTTTTTAAGTTTTTGGGCGTTAGGAATCATAGAACGAAATTTATAAAGCTGAAAAGGACAATTTTTTTGACCAATCCTCTTAAGGCTAACAAAAATAGAACCACGGGAATCAATTTTAATAATAATAGCCAAAATTAAAAAAATAGGAGAAAGGAATATTAAAGCCAAAAAAGCGCCAATTAAATCAACAAAACGCTTAACAATTCTTCCCCAACCGCAAAGGGCTGTTCGTCCCAAGGTAATGATTGGGATACCATTGATTTCTTCCATCTGCACATTGCTCGCCAAAGAACCAAAAATATCAGCCGCATATCTAAAAATAATTTGATGCTCCTGACAAAATTCAATAATTTTCAATACTTCCGACCGCTCTAAAAAAGAATCTGTTTGGATAATTTGATATATTTCTGCTGTTCGTCCCAACCATTTTTCTTGTAAACTGGAAAAAGATTTAGGATTACCTAAAACTTGATATCCAACCCCTGAATTATTTCGCAAATAATTGATGATTCTCTCTGTAGTTTCATCTTTTCCTAATATTAAAACTGGCTCTAAATTTTTTCCTTTTTTATAAGCTGATAATTCCAAAATATGAATCAACGCTCTTCCTATACTGACAAAAACAATAGAAACTATCCAAACTGCCAGAATAATAAAACGGGAAGAAAAATATTCTCCCTTAAAAAAAATGAAAGCTACAATGAGCATAATTCCCATAGAGCAAGCTAAAAATATTTTAGGAACCTCTTTGGAAAACCTGCGCTTCAATCCTAAGTTGTAAAGACCAGACAAAACGAAAATGCCCAGCCAAAGTAAAACAATCAAAAGAATTGAAATAAAATATTCTTTAAATGGAATTTCGTAAATAACTGGTCGCAAACTACTGAGAGCAGTAAAACGCAAAAAATAAACGAAAACTCCCGACAAAATCAGCATAATATAATCTGTGGGCACTAAAAAAGTAGCAAAAAATAAATCGTTCCTTTTCATATGTTTTTTAGTATAGCAAAAAATAATACAAAATCCCAGAGCATAAGCTCGGGGATTGAGCATTTTAGATAAACCTATAAGCCGAATTCTGTTCCGTTAATTTTGCAAAAAACGGGATGACTATTTATCTAGGCCTAATGTTGCCATTAAACTCTAACGACCTACCGAAATTTGGTCTTGCACTCAAATAAGGATTTAGCCGTTTCATTGTGATTTTTCATTATATAATCACACTCACCCTCTTAAGCATAGCTTGTGAGGGTGCCTCGGCCTTTGCAAGCCTCGGCGTCTCTGTTCGCACCTCTACTAACTAATAAAAGTTAGCGACGGGAATTACCCGCTATCCTGCTCCTTGTCACCAAGGGAGTGTTCGGACTTTCCTCTTAACAGCCCATAAGGGCTATCAAGCAGTCATCTAGCTTATCTATTCAGTATCATAGCATAATTCCTTTTAAAAATCAAGACTAAGAAAACAAATTTTGGTCAATAACTTTATTCACCAAACTATCAGCTTTTTTATTTTTTTCTCGTGGAATATGATAAAAATTAACCTGCTTGAAATATTGAGATAAATTCCAAGCTTTTAAAAACAAAACGCCCAAATCCTTATTCTTCACCTTATATCTTCTATTTAATTGCTCTACAACTAGCTTACTATCTAAATAACAATCAACAATGCTTGCTTTTAACTTCTTAGCTTTTTCTAGCCCCAAAATAAGAGCTTGATATTCAGCTTTATTATTTGTTGTATGCCCTAAAAAACGAGAATGTTCTTGTATAACTTTATGATTGCTGTTATAGATAACCACTCCAGCCCCTCCTGGTCCAGGATTACCACGAGCCCCACCGTCAGTATAAATTATATATTTCATATTTTATTTTTAATTTTTGATTTTTTAATATCTATTACCTTCATTTGTAATTCTCGGGTTCCATTCCACTGGTTAACTTCTAAATTAAAAACTATATCTATCTTTTCGCCAGATTTAAAATTAATCATCACAGAAGCAGAGTTAAAATAAATCATCTTACGACCACCTTCTATGAAAAGACGATAATGCTTATCATTCTTTCCTACTGCTTGGATCTTCTCTAGAACTACATTTTTGATTAAAAAATTTGGCTGAGAATTTTCGCAACCAAATGGTTCGAATTTAATTAATTCTTCATACAAACTCCAATTAATATCATCTGGGCTAATTTCTGATTCAATAAATAATTTAGGAGCTATCATGTCTGAATCTAAAACCTTCTCCGCTTTTTTTAAAATTGATTGTTTGAAATCATTAAAACAATCAGTTCCTTTTAACGTAAAACCTACTGCCCCCCTGTGCCCGCCAAAACCTTCAAAATATTTGCTCTGCTCTTTTAGGAAAGAAAACAAATCAAATTCTTCTGTTGAACGCCCAGAACCAGTAAGATTTTTGCCTTCTTTTCTTAAAACTATGGCTGGCCGAGAAAAAGCATTAACCAATTTATTGGCCACTAAACCCAAAACGCCCCCTGGCCAATCTTCGTCTAAAGCTACAATAATTTTATCTTTCTCATTTACCTTAATTGACTTAAAAACTTTTTCAGTTATCTTTTGTCTTTGTGTGTTTAATGAATTTAAATGCCGAGCGTGTTCATCAGCCTCATCTTGGCTAACGGACAAAAATAAACCCAATGCATCTGTAGCATGATTAATGCGTCCAGCGGCATTAATTCGCGGGCTCAATTGATAACCCACATTACCCGCGTCCAAAGAACCCGTCTCTAAAGAAGAAACCTTGATTAACGATTTCAATCCCAAATTACGAGTTTTATTTAAAACAACTAAACCATATTTACTTAAAACTCTATTTTCTCCCAACAAAGGCATAAAATCCGCAATTGTGCCAAGAGCCACTAAATCTAACAGCCACTTTTCGGTCGCCTCTTTGTCTGATAAAGAACATTCTTTGTCTTTTAATAATCCTTGGATTAACTTAAATGCTACCCCTACTCCAGCTAAAAATTTAAAAGGATATTTTTCTCGAGATAATTGTGGATTGATTATAGCTAAAGAATTAGGCAACTTGGGTGGTTCGCGATGGTGGTCTGTAACAATTACGTCAATATTTGATTTATTAGCTAAATCAATTTCTTCAATATTAGAAACTCCGCAATCACAAGTAACAATCAAATCCATTTTCTGTTTAAGAAAATCTTTTATGGCCTTCTTATTAAGCCCATAACCATCTTTCTCGCGGTCTGGAATATACACCTGTAAATTCTTAACCCCTATTTTTTTAAACACCTCAAATAAAACAGTTGAAGATGTTACTCCGTCCGTGTCATAATCTCCGCAAATAACAACTTTCTCATTATTTTTAATTGCTTGATATATCCTGCGAACCGCCTTTTTCATATCTTTTAATAAAAAGGGGTCATGAACGTCTTGAGAATAATCGGGTTGCAAAAATTCATCAATCTTTTTTTGAGTTTTGAATCCTCTATTGGCGAGCAATTGTAAAATAATCGGATTAATCTCCGGAAATTTATCTTGAAAACTTTTAGAAATTAAATGAGAAACTTCCCAAATTTTCTGCATAATTTTTTGTTTATTTATAAATTCTTGGTATGTCTGAATTAATTCTGGCAACAACCTCATAGTTAATCGTGCCAATTTTTTTCGCTATGTTTTCGGCGCTAATAACACGATTATTTTGTTCGCCAATTAAAATCACTTCATCTCCTGCTTTGACTTTAGGCACGCGCGAAACATCAACCATAGTCAAATTCATGCAAACACGCCCTCTGATTGGACAAGAAATTCCGTGAATTAATACTGAGCCACAATTAGAAAGACGGCGGTCATAACCATCTGCATAACCAACTGGCAAAACAGCCAACTTGGTTTTGGAACGAGTGATAAAAGTACAATCATATCCTATAGAAACTCCTGCTGGCAAAGATTTAATTTGAATTATTTTTGTTTTCCATGACAAGGCTGGCTGCAAATTAATTGAAAAAGATTTTTTATTAGCCATCCTTTGGGTGTCTTTTGAGGGCCATAAGCCATAAAGACCAATCCCCATCCTAACCATATTAAAAAAGGTGTGAGAGTTGTTAAGAATTGACGCCGAACAAGCAGCGTGAGCCAAAGGTATTTGTTTGTGGGCTATAACTTTTTGGAATTTTTGTGTTTGTTGATTGGTATAGGATTGATTTTTGGATTCTGAATCAGCATAATGCGTAAAAATCCCGCGCAAATTCAAATACTTAAATTTTTTAATTTTTTCTATAAAACCATCAGCTTGCCCCGGCAAAATTCCAATTCTGCTAGCGCCAGTATCAATTTTAATGTGAATGTTAACAATTTTATCCACCTTTTGCCCCTCTTTGTCTAAAAAATTAGCTTGAGACAAAGTATAAACCGGAAAATCAATATTTTGACGGATTGCCTTTTTCACATCAGAAGAAAAAGGATAATAACTTAAAATAAAAATAGGGGCTTTAAGCTTAGCTTGACGCAATAGTAACGCTTCATTGAGGTTAACTACCCCCAACCAATCAGCCCCCGCTGACAAGCAAAGTTTTGCCACCGTTAATATGCCATGGCCATAAGCATTTGATTTTACTATGGCCATAATTTGTCTCTGCGACCCAACTATTTTCCGAAACTGTTTTAAATTATTTTGAAGATGCGATTTTTTAATTTCAACCCAAGTTAACATAAAAACATCAATTTGATTTATTTCTTTGGTTTTAAAATTGGAAACAAAATAACTTCTCTAATATTCTGAGTATTGGTCAAAACATTAATCAATCTGTCAATGCCCATCCCCAAACCTGCGGTTGGGGGCATACCATATTTCAAAGCAGTCACAAAATCTTTATCAGCTCTTTGTGCCTCTTTATCACCTTTTTCTGATAATTTCTGTTGCTCTTTGAACCTCAATTCTTGGTCAACGGGGTCATTTAATTCAGAGAAAGCATTGCATAATTCTGCTCCATTAATTAATAATTGAAATCTCTCCACATAATCAGGTCTGTCTGGCATCTTTTTAGCTAAAGGAGACAACTCTATTGGATGATTAATGATAAAAGTTGGTTGAATAATTTTCGGCAATACAAATTCTTTATATAATTCATCTAATAGTTTCCCCTTGCCCCATGTTTTGTCGGTTTTAATGCCAAACTTTTTCGCCTGTCTACACAAATCATCAAATTTTTTATACTCATCAATATCAATGCCCGCATTGTCAATTAATGCCTGCCTGAAATCCAATTTAGGATAAGGCGGTTTAAAATCAAGAACTCCATCTTTGTGTTCAACTTTCAAATTTTTTATCCCTAAATTTTCCAACAAAAAAACCATCAACTCTTCTGTTAGCGCCATTAAATCATTGTAATCCGCATAGGCCTGATAAAACTCAATTTGAGTAAATTCTGGATTATGCGTTCTGTCTATGCCTTCGTTGCGGAAGCAACGAGCAATCTCATAAACCCTTTCAAATCCTCCAATAATCAATCTTTTTAAATAGAGCTCTGGGGCAATTCTTAAATATAAGTCAGCACCTAATGCCTGATGGTGTGTAATAAATGGTTTGGCGGTAGCTCCCCCCGCCAAAGATTGCAAGATGGGTGTTTCTACTTCAAAAAAATCTCTTTTGTCAAAGAATTGCCTCATAAGCTGAATCACTTTGCTTCGCGTAATAAAAATATCGCGAACTTTTTTGTTAGCGATTAAATCCAAATAACGTTGACGAAATCTGGTTTCAATATTTGACAAGCCGTGCCATTTTTCAGGCAAAGGCAAAAGCGATTTAGACAAAAGCGAATATTCTTCTACGCGAAGAGTATTTTCGCCTTTCTTGGTTTGAAAAAGTTTTCCTTTGACTTGCAAAAAATCTCCCACATCAATATTGTCTACAAAAAAATTATAATCCTTTTCTCCTAAATCATCTTGATTCAAAAAAAATTGGAATCGCCCCGAAAAATCTTCTAAATTAGCAAAACAGGCCTTACCATGCAATCTCAAAAGAACCAAACGGCCCGTCAAAATCACTTTTTTCTTGGCTTTCTCTATTTGATTAAAATTAGAATCTGTCTCTTGGCAAGCATGAGTACGCTTTCCTTGAGAAGGATAAGGATTAATGCCTTGATGAACAATATTTTTTATTTTTTTTAATCTGTCGGATTCAATGCTCATAAAATTAATATTCTTAAAAAATGCTTTAAATTAAGTTTAGCATTTATAAAAAAAGAAACAAGAAATTATATTAGACCTATTGTATAATAAATTACGTAACGAAATTTTCAGATTTTGAGGCAAATTTTCAAAATAATTTTTGAGGTTTAGCCTTAGCTAAGCTGAAAAAATTTTGGGGGATTTGGCCGAAATATGTAAATTGCAGTAGTAAAATTATTATGCAATGGGTCTATTATTCAATCTTAATAATTTTAATATCTATAATCCCCGAAGGAGCTTGCAATTTAATATGCTTATTCTTCTTTTGTCCAATTAATATTCGCGCCAAAGGAGAGTCGCAAGAAATACTGCCTTGTCCTGGGTCTGCTTCATTATTCCCTACAATCAAATACTTTTTAATTTGCGATTTAATTTCCAAAACCACTTTAGAGCCCACCGATATGACCTCTTTGCTTATTTTGTCTTGATTAATAATTTTAGCATCTCTCAATAATTTTTCTAAACCCTTTACTTTCATTTCCGCGAGAGCTTGGTCTTCTTTAGCAATTTCAAATTCAGCATTTTCAGACAAATCACCCATTTCAACAGCCAAACTAATCCTCTCAATAATTTGAGGAATTCTAACTGTCTTTAAAAATTCTAATTCTTTGAGAACTTTTTCTTTACCCTTGGGTGTTAAAAATTTAGTCATAATAAATAATTAAGACTTGTTATATAATAAATTACGTAACGAAATTTTCAGATTTTGAGGCAAATTTTCAAAATAATTTTTGAGGTTTAGTATTAGCTAAGATAAAAAAATTTTGGGAGAATTTGACCAAAATATGTAAATTGCAGTAGTAAAATTATTATGCAAGAGGTCTGTTAAGAGAAACAAAAAACGACCCTTATTTAAAGGTGTTGGTTGGGTTATATAAAAATAACTAATCAACTTACTTCTATATAGTCAGCATTATATCATCTGGAATGGGTATTTCTTGCTTTTTGCTCACTCCCGGATAACGCCAGGCCGTAATAATCTTTACTTTCTTGCCTTCTGTTAATTGATACATTAGCCATATCTCTGTCGGGCGTTTAGATGAACCAACCGTATTCATAATGGCTATTGTGGTCAGAGCAATACCCTCTTCCTGCCGTTCATGATTATAAAATAATTTTCTTAATTTTTGTTCAGAAAGCCCATAATATTTCATTTTTTCTATGGCATGTTTAGTCCAGATAAAGCATTCATCATTCTGTGGATATTTAAAAAACATAAACCCATATTAATATGAAAATAAATTTTTAAACAAACTTTTCAATCCTCTGCCCCGAAAAGAAGGACCACGTCCTCTGGTTTCTTGTTGATTTGGGCGCTTCATGCCCCAAATAACCAAACCCACAGCGGTAGCAAAACTAATATCTAGGGCCTTATTGTTGCCGCTAACAAAACCGCGGGAAGAACCTAAGGAAGCAGGAATTTTAAAAACACTTTTTGCCACATCAGTTAAACCTTCCAATTTAGACCCAGCGCCAGTAAGAACAATGCCTGCCGGCAATTTTCCTTTACGTCCTATACTAACCAATTCTTCGTCAATAAGCTTAAACATCTTTTCACATCGTCCCCTAATAATTTTGGAAACTTCTTTTTTGGAAGCCGACCCTCTTTCTCTTTGGTCTAAATCCGCAAAATCAATTTTTTCACTTTTGATCATACTAAGCGGCAAAGCTGTTCCATAATTAACCTTAATCATCTCTGCTAAATCTATTGGCACTCTTAATCCAATGGCCACATCAGTGGTAATATAACGGGAACCAAGCGGAATAATCTTAACACTTAAAATGTTCCCTTCTTCAAATATAGCAACATTAGTAGTGGTATTGCCGATGTTTACCAATAAAACCCCTAATTCTTTCTGCCTTTTGTCCAACACTGCTTCAGACGTAGCCAAAGGATTAACAACCAATTCATTAACTTTAACGCCGGTCCGAGCAAAACATTTAGTTAAATTTTTGATTTGATTGGTCAATCCCAGAATAACTTGCGCATCTACTTCCAAGCGAGTGCCAGTCATACCCACTGGGTCAATAATACCCGGTTGATTATCAATAGAAAAATTGCGGGGCAAAATATGCAAAATTTCATAATTAGCAGGAGTGGCTACGGTTTGGGCGGCTTCCAAAACCCTGCTTACGTCATCATCTTTAACTGCTCCGTCCGCCCTGGCAACTGATATCACACCCCTGCTCTCTTGAGAAATTATATGAGTTCCCGAAACCCCTACAAAAATATCCTGAACAGGTAAACCAATAACCTTTTCAATCTGCTCTAAGCAAGCAGAAATACTAGAAACAGCATCTTCAATATTGGTAATTTCCCCCCTACTAATCCCTTCTGAACGGGTTTCAGCTACTCCAATTATATCTAAAATTCCCTCCGAACGAACCTGGCCCACGGCTATTCTGATATGATTTGAGCCGAGGTCTATTCCGCTAATAATTTTTTGTCTATTACGAGCCATAATATAGAAAAACTTAAAATCCAAATGACAAATTCCAAATGAATGTCAAATGATTAAATGTCAAAATTGTTTAACTTATGTTTTGATCTGTTTAAAAATTTCTTTTGCTTTCTGTTCCATCAATAATGCTTGCTTTTTGATTTTATGGTCATATCCTAAAATATGAAGGAAACCATGCGCTAATAAAATGGCTAATTCCTTTTTTCTGCTATGCGCCTGCATCTTAGCTTGGTTTATTAACCGAGGCCAACAAATAATAATTTCAGCTGGGTCTTCAAAAGACAAAACATCTGTTATCTTATTTTTCTTTCGGTATTTTCTGTTCCATTTTTTTATTTCCGAATTACCAACCAAGGCCACTGACAAAACATCTATCTTTTTGCCTTTAACTATATCGGCCGACTTTAACAAAAAATCTCTAATCCATTTCTTGTTAATTAAAGCAGAAACAATATTATTGATTTCAACCAACATAAAATTACTCCCCCTCTGAAAAGGGTTCTACAACTATAGATTTGTTGGGACAATTTTCTTCTGCTAATTTATTGCAACCTAAAATTTCAACAGGAGATTTCAAAACTGTTGCTTTTCCGTCCTCGCCCATTTCATAATTAGCAGGGCAAATAGCACTACAAGCGCCACACCCAATGCATTTGTCTTTATCTAAAGAAATTCTAAACATATTTTTTCTGAATTATTTCTTACCTTTTCCTCCTTTCTTTTCTTCTGGGTCTTGAAAGGCCTTTTTTATATCTTGAGCACCATCCTGAACTTCACTTTTCATCTCTTTAAGTTCATGAGCTGCTTTTTTGGCAATATCTAAAAATTTATCTTTAGCTTTTCCTAATTTTTCCTTTAATTCGCCCCTGGTCTTGGTTCCGGATTTTTTAGCGAAAAGCAATCCCAATGTAGCTCCAAAAATACTGCCCCAAAAACCTGCTTTAAAAAAATTTTTAATAGACATAAAATTTAAAATTATTTTAATTTATTATCCTTTAATTTTAACACTTTTGTGTTATTTAATAAAGAAGGATACAAATATTTCTTCTTTTTATCTTTCTTTATTTTATCCCAACCAGAAAGAATAACAACTGCTTCCGAAGCCACTAAGCCCAATTTCCTTTCGTCTTCCTCTTGCACGACAAATTTATTTTTATCCCCCAAAAAGCTATCTACTATTAAACAAATAGCTCCGGCTCTCAGATTATAAAGGCCAGCTAAAGTTAAAATTGGGGCAACCTCCATCTCAATATTACTAACTTTTGCCATTTGCAATTTAGAAATAAGATCTTTATTTTCTAAATTAGAATATCCTTTGAAGCCTGGGCGTCCTTCCCCTACATAAAAAGAATCTTGGCTGGCAGTTAAACCTAAATGATATTTAATATTCAAATTTTCGCAAGCCTCAATTAAGGCCAGAACTACTTCATAATTAGCCAAAGCAGGATATTCTAAAAAAATATAATCTTGACTTGCGCCCTCTAACCTAACCGCGCCAGTAGAAATGACTAAATCTCCTAATTGAATTCCTGATTGTAAGGCGCCAGCCGTTCCCACTCTAATAAAAGTATCTACTCCCAAACGAGCCGCTTCCTCTACGGCAATTGTGGCTGAAGAACCTCCAATTCCAGTTGAAAGACAGGAAATTTCCACTCCCCTAAAGCTCCCTCTCATAGAAAAAAACTCCCTATTCTCCGCTACTTTTTCCCTTCTGTCCCAAACTTGAGCTATTTTTTTAACTCTTTGAGGATCGCCCGGCAAAAGAAGATAACTAGCTAAATCACCAGGACAACAACCAATATGATATTGTTTTCCTTCTTTGGAATTTGTTTTTTTTAATGGCATATATAATATTTTACTATTATTCCTTTAATTTGTTAATAGCTTGCCAATTTTATTTTAATCGCTTTTTGAGTTCTTTAAATAATTTGCCAACATCAACCTTTTCTTGATTGCCTGTTTTCATGTCACGAATAATAATGGTTTTGTCTTTGGTCTCTTGTTGGCCTAAAATTAAGGTCAATTTAACGCCCATTTCATCTGCTATTTTCATTTGTGATTTTAGGCTAGTTTTAGCCAAATTTTCAGCTATTTTGATTCCTTGCTTTTGTAAATCGTTAAAAATTCTTAAAGCCTGACGCGCGGCTGATTCTCCAACTTGAGCAAAGAAAACCTGTGGGCCTTGACTCCGAGATACTTTTGCTTTCTGGATTTTAATTTCATTGATAATTCTCTCCAAGCCGTAAGATACTCCGGCAGCTGGGGTTTCACGCCCACCTAAACTTTCCACTAAAGTGTCATATCTTCCTCCACCACCTAAAGCTGTTTGACTTGAACTTAAATCTTCCTTTCCCTCTAAAGCAACTGGCCATAATTCAAAAACTGTTCTGGTGTAATAATCTAATCCTCTGACCATGTAGGGATTTAAAGCATAAACTACATTTGCTTCATCCAAGCATTCTAAAACTTTAGTAAAATGCTTTTTGCAGTCTGGGCATAAAAAATTAATTAATTGCGGAGCCTGACGCGTAATTTCTTGGCATTGTGGTATTTTACAATCTAAAACCCTTAAGGGATTTTTATTTAAGCGTTTTTGACAATCCAAACAAAGCGCTTTACTTTTAGAACGCAAATACTTAATCAATTCCTCCCGATATATTGTTCTACAATTTAAACAACCTAAACTATTAATTTGAATGCTGGTTTGAAGTCCTAAATCTTGAAAAAGAGTTTGAGAAAATAGAATAATTTCCGCGTCAATCAAAGAGTTTTCCGAGCCCAAAACCTCAAGCCCAAATTGATAAAATTGACGAAAACGACCAGCCTGCGGACGTTCATAACGGAATACTGGCCCATAGTAAAAAAATTTTAAGGGCTGAGTAAGGTTAAACATCCCGTGTTCAATATAAGCTCGCGCAATAGAGGGAGTAAATTCCGGCCGCAAAACCACTTTTTTTCCGCTACGGTCTGTAAATTGATACATTTGTTTTTCTACGATATCCGTCGCCATTCCAGTTGATTTTTCAAATAAAGCTCTTTCCTCTATAATAGGAGTGATTATTTCTTGAAAACCATAAGCTTTAGACAATTTAACTAATTTTTTTATCAAAAACTCCCTTACTATTTGGTCTTTTGGCAAAATGTCTTTCATCCCCCTTAAAAGCTTAGGAGTATATCCAAATTTTTTAACTTTAATTTCTTCTACCTTCTTTAACTTTTGAGGAACTCGGTTCCTCAACTTCTTTTTTGGTTTCTTGAGCACCTTTCTGGGCTTCTTCAATATCTTCTTGGGTATTTTTAATGCTTTTTTAGATTTTTTTAATTTTGACATATATTATATATTAAATTTATGTTCTAATGTTCTAATGTTCTATGTCTAAAATATTGGAGTTTCAATCAATCCAAATTTGTCAAAAGGCCAACCCCTTAAACTAGCCCTGCCCACTATTCTCTTTTCTTTAACCGCGCCAAAAGACCTGGAATCCAAACTCATGCTCCGGTTATCCCCTAAAACATAATATTCATCATTTTCTAATTGAATTTCTATTTTGCCTGGCGTGGTTAATCCTGGAGCTAAATAATCTCCTTCATTCAATTTTTTTCCTTGAGGAAATTTTGAATTAGTGATATAAATCTTGCCTTTTTCTATAGAAATTTTTTCACCCGGCAAACCAATAATTCTTTTGATTAAATAAACTTTATCATTAGCGGGCGGATGAAAAATAATCACATGTCCTCTTTCTGGCGCGTTCAAATGATAATTAATCTTACCAACTATCAAATAATCTTTATCATAAAAATTTGGCTCCATAGAGGGTCCAATAACATAAAAAGGCTGAAAAATAAAATAATGAATTGGCCAAACTATTACAAAAGCAATTATCGCTAATTTAATTATATCAAAAAGGAATAATAAGAAAAATGGAATCTTTCTTTTAGTCTTCATCTTTTTTCTCTTTTAAACTTATACTTCTAACTATTTTAGCAATTCGTGTATCCATAATATGTAAACGAACGGTAAAATAAAAAATAAAATAAAAAATAATTGCTAAAGAAAAATAAACAACTACATCTGCTCCTCGTCCAACTCCCAAAAAACGAGCCAAATAATTAGTAGATTCGGGATAAATTACTATTATTCCAGCCATTAACCAAAAAAAGAGCCAAACCAAAAAATTAGTAACTCTAATTTGTTGATTTTTCAATCTCCCTGCTAAACGAATCAAAATTATTAAAATAAAGAGTAAAAATAATATTTTAAATAAAATCATATAACCAAACTTTATTTATTCTGTCAGGTCTGACCTGACGGGGTTTATTTAATAAATTTATGTAAAAGAAGGTTGAAAAAAGTTTTAATCCCAGTAGATAAATTTTGGGTCTTACTTAAGTCAGGCTTAGACGAAGAATATTCAGTGTAAATCCCTTTAATCGGAACTTCTTCTAAGCGCAGATGATTATTTTTAACTTCTTTAAAAAATTCAGAAGAAACTTCCATTTCTTTGCTTTGGAGATTTATTTTCTCTAAAGCCAAGGAATTAAGCGCCCTCAATCCTGATTGACTATCGGTCGTTTTAACTCCGAACAAAGAGAAAGTAAACAGATTGGCAAACCAGTTATAAAACCATCTAATAGCGGGAACAGACTCGTCTCGTTGGCGAAAAGATTTTCCTAAAAAGCGTGAGCCGACAACAAAATCAGCCCTCAAATCTTCCAATG
>Ga0075122_10001207_pt1 | contig 18792 bp, 18 predicted proteins | sample AntAceMetag02UKB_FD_69790 | JGI IMG/M metagenome (GOLD analysis project Ga0075122, IMG submission 69790) | Saline lake microbial communities from Ace Lake, Antarctica - Antarctic Ace Lake Metagenome 02UKB | ecosystem: Environmental > Aquatic > Non-marine Saline and Alkaline > Saline | place...
CGTGATTCCCAGCGCTCCCACAAAGATCAACGACCGAATCATTGTGCCACCCCAGTATCTATTTCATGGATCCTGTGAAGAGCGCAATCGGGTGACTCGCCATTTTAATCAAACTCTAAAAATCCTTGCCGATTCAGAGGGAATTAAATTCTTGAGTCTGTTCGACCAACTATTTCAAAAAGACGGTTCCGTCAATCAATCGTACTTTTCAGACGAAATTCACCTCTCCCAAAAAGCCATGCCCTTAGTGCTGGAATCATTGACCCATCTGTTTGGTCGGCAAGAGTTCAAAATCCCGGGATCCCCTCCCAGCCATTGAAACTTCTCAGCGAAGAAACAGTTCTCTTGCTAACTGAGACATCCCAAATACCCATCTAAACTCTTTCTGCCTGGAATTTTTTCAACCCCCGCCAGAGCGCTTCCACCTGTTGACGGGTTTTTTCCAGAGAATCCCCGTTATTAATCACATAATCCCCATAACCCACTTTTTCAGCGATGGGAATCTGGGAGCTAACAACATTTACCGCTTCATCATTGGAAATTCCATCTCTTCCAGCATACTAGCAACCGTACTCTTTCCAGTGGCAATACTGCCCGTCACCCCCAGAAGCACGCAATTATCATTGCCCCGTACAAAATCAAGTTGCGCCACACTACCATAGGATCCAGGATAGGCGCTGGTTAAATCCTTTTCTGCCCCGGCATAACTGATGGGATAACGAATTCCCCTGCGATAAAGGGCTTCCAGGCCTTTAAGCGCCTTTTCTATTTTATGCACAGATTCAACGTCAAATCTTACTGTATCGTGCCATCCTCTAGCAACTCTCTGATCTCATCCTCGGAGACCCCCCCCACTTCTTTTAACACCTGTGATGTATGTTCACCCATTTTCGGCGCAGCCGACCGGATTCCAGCCGAAAAACTACTGAATTCGATCGGGTATCCCGGGACCTTGAGCGAACCATAGTCCGGGTGGTCGAAATCTACGATATAGTCATTGGCAATGGCCTGCTGATCTTGGAAAACATCCGTGACCTGCTGCACCGGACTGAACATCAGCCCCGCTTCGGTAAAAATTTCGATCCACTCAGCCTGTGTTTTTTGACGAAACACGTTATCAAAAATGGCAGTCAACTCCTCACCGTTTTCAAATCTTTGATCATCATCTACAAATCTGGGGTCATCAATAAGTAATTCCTGACCCGTTAGCTCACAAAATTTTGGCCAATATTGTTTCACAGGATGATGCGTCCCTATAATCCATTTTTCATCCTTGCACAAAAAATTGTTTCTCAAGGGTGAATTCTTGGTACGGACCCAGACCAAATCTTTGACTGTACGGTTGAAATTCGCGAGCAATACGTTGGCCTGCGTCAACCACAGCGCTGTGCTATACAGTGAATTGTGGACCTCCTGGCCGATGCCATCCCTTTCTCTTATATATAAAGCAGTCATGATGGCATGGCTGTTGGTAATAGCCGTTGATTGATCCAAAATCGCTATCTGGACCGGTGCCGGTTCATCCGAAGGTGTCATGAACATCATCCCCGATCTGGCCTGCCCCAGTGGATCATAAGCCCCTGAATCTGAGGCCGGCCCCTTTTTCCCATAGCCGGAAACGCTGGAGTAAATTATTTTGGAGTTTATCTGACGGATCGATTCATAATCAATGCCCAGTTTCGTTTTTGTACTCTGCCTCAAATTAGTGATAAAGACGTCTGCATTTTCGATCAGGCGGTTGAATACAGATTTCCCCTTTTCCGATTTGATATCGAGGTAAATTCCTTTTTTACTACGATTGGAAAACTCAAACATGGGGTTTCCCCCGCCTTTCGGGTTAAACGTCTGCTTTCCAATTCACTGCCAATGCCGCATGGGATCACCGATATCCCCTTCGATTTTTATCACCTCTGCTCCCAAATCTCCCAGAATCGCACCGCTTCCCGGTCCCGCATGAAAAACACCATACTCAATCACCCGTATGCCATCCAATGGTCCCGGTTTGTCAATAACATCCTTGATATTTCTACTCATTGTATTTATTTCTCTCAAGATCTACCCGTGGAGACTGCCTGAACCTGTCTGGCCATCTCCATGGATTTTAAGTTTTATTCTATTTAGCTTAAAAAATTTTCCCAACTATTCACCACTATTGCATCCTACACAATTAAAACTAAGTCTCTGGAGGTGCTTGCGGGACGACGTGTTTCCTTTTCAATAAAGGGAAACACTCGACAAATGAGAAACAGTTGGGAAGTTAAGCGATCGTATTGAACGAAAGTATAACCAGAGGCTTAACAGATTCATTGCCAAAACGGTTGAATAATTATAAATTTTCAATGCTTACATACCTTCCAGTTTAGCGATGACATCACTCATGACTTCATTGGCACCGCCGCCTATCGCCGTGAGACGGGAATCCCTGAAAGTCCGGGATATTCTCATCTCGTTCATAAATCCAGCGCCCCCAAACATTTGTAAACATCCATCAGAGACCTTGCTTGACAACTGGCCTGCCAGCAGTTTCCCCATGGAGATCTCCTTGGTCGCATCCTGTCCGGCCTCTTTCAAGCGAACGATGTGGTAGGTCAATTGCTTCAACGCCTCAGTTTCAGTCAGCCACTGCACCAAACGATGTTTCAATACTTGCTTGGCCAGCAACGGTTTCCCATTTACGATTCGCTTTTTCAAATAATCCATTGTCATCTCAATGGTATCGCGCATATTGATGTAAGCAAGGGGCAAGGTAAAAAAGCGTTCATGTTGAAACTGTTGCATCTGGTAGATGAATCCCTCTCCCTCTTCTCCAATCAGGTTTGCAACCGGCACTCTCAGGTTGTCAAAAAACAATTCGGCCGTATCACTGCTGCGCATACCCAGTTTATCCAACTTTTTGCTCACCACAAAGCCCGGAAGATTGGTAGGTACAACAAAAAGGCCAAAACTGTGGTATCCCGGATCATCACTGGTACGGGCCAACAGTGTCAAAAAATCCGCCTGGGTACCGTTGGTAATAAAAGTCTTGGATCCATTGATCACATATTCATCACCTTCCCGTTTGGCGAATGTTTTTAAAGCCGCCACATCAGACCCTGCATCGGGCTCGGTCACAGCAATGGCACCCACCATATCCCCTGCGATGGCAGGCTTCAAGTAAGTCTCTTTTAGATATTCGCTACCAAATTGATCAATGGCAGGGGTTGCCATATTTGTCTGGACACCAATGGCCATAGGGATTCCACCGCAATCTATGCTCCCCAGTTCTTCCAGAAATGCCAGTTCATACCAATAATCCAGACCCAGTCCCCCATATTTTGGGTCATAACGAATACCCAGAAAACCCAGATCTCCCAATTTCTTGAAAATCTTATGCAGGGGAGTTGTTCCTTGTTCTTCCCACTCATCGACGTTCGGGTTGATTTCCTTTTTAACAAAATCCCGCATTGCACGACGTACTTGTTCGTGCTCTTTCGTAAAATAAAGATCTTGGGCCATTTATTATCTCCAAATCTGTTTTGTTGAACTCAAAAAAGGGGATGTTTTTCCTTTAAATAACTTAGGAAACAAACCCACAGTTACATCTCACTTTCATTATCCACCCGTACCTGCACCGAGGTGACCTTGTCCCCCCTCAGAGGCATTTATTCCAACCACTTTTCTAATGGGTACGGTCGGGGTCAGCGGCGTCACAAGGTTGTTATCGGTATCGATCTGATATGGGAACCCATTTTCCCTTTCCGAGCTCCAAGTAATTCGTCAACTATAAAAAGCGCTTCGGGCAATATCCGGATCCGGTTCCCGAACCAAAAAATGAGTTTCGATAAAATCGGTAAAAACCGCACTGTTTCGAAACAGTTAATAATACAAGATTCCGATCGGCGTTTTGGACCACATCCAGAGAAATTTGGAAGAGTGCAACCTGCCCCACATAAAAATTTCCGGTTTTGCTCACTCGCACATGCTTTTGATTCCACCGATCAGAAAGGAGACCGCATCATTACCAATTGCTTTCAGGTCCGGGGAATAATCACCGGAAAGCAGAAAGTAAGACACAATACAATCATAAATACCGATAATGCTGACAGCGATCACTTCAATCGAATTTGGCGAGGGGAAACTGAATCCCATATTTTCACTGGCTCGCTCCAAGGCTTCCCGGAGATCACTAATAATTTTCTTCTGAAACTGCTTGCGGTGCTCTGTCAGTGCTGGACTTTGACCGACCGTCTCCCGGTATAAAATTGCCAATTTGTCCGGATACAGACTGCAGAACTGATCAAAGAATACATATCCCGCCTCCTTGATACCCTCCAGAGAGGCTCCCGTCTTTTTAAATTCAGCCCCAATCATGGAACGAAACAGATAACTGATCTCATCATAGAGATGTATCAGCAGATCTTCCTTGTTCTTAAAATAGAAATAGACAGTCCCCACTGAAACTTCTGCCAAATCAGCTATCTGGTTAATGCTGGTTTGATGGTACCCCTCTTTCGCAAAAAGGGATTCCGCAGCCAGCAGTATGGTTTGATAACGCTCCTCTCGCTCACGTTGACGCCTGATGGCACTTCTGGTTAACGGTTTCTGGTTTTCTGACTTCATACTGTTCCGTTTTGTTGACATGTATCCATTTACCACAGAGACACAGAGAAAAAACAAATAATGTAACAACCTGAAAAAAATCACTTCTTGATGCAGACGGTCTTGTCCTCACAGACACAACCAAGGATGAAAAAGTACATTTCAAACTCGTCATCCAGAGCCAGCCCCGGGCCCTGATCCGGGTCTGGCTGAACGTTTATATCCATGGTTCAAGCAAGGAATGACTAATGATTTACTTTACTTCTTCGTAAATGTATTGAAACTCAGTTTAATGTCAGACACTATCTGTACTGAATAAAAGTCGTTTATAGCTGGGTCCATTGAATCTTTATAGTCCCAATCTCCAAGTTCTTCGTAGCCCTGTGGTGATTAGCTACCTGGGATGGGTCTCAATTACATTCTTTGGGATTCCATCTAATTCAAGATTTGAATTCAGATTTGTTTTTGAATCTTATTCATTTTTTTGACAAACCCCTGAGCAGCAAATTAAAAAGTTCTGGCTTTTTATACTCGATTCAGCAGAGGAGGGATGCTCAAGGCATCCCCTGTACAAATTATAAATCCAGAGCGTCAGCCAACTTCGCGTAATGATAGTCAGTATCACCCATAATGTATTCATGGGCTTTAGCTCTGCGGTAGAAGAGTCCGATATTAAATTCTCTCGTAGTGCCGATCCCGCCATGGATCTGCACTGCTTTATCCGTGATGAATTTGAACTTCTCATTGACTTGCGCTTTGAGAGCTGAAAGCTCTTTAGTGGTATCCATCCCTTCGTCAATCATCCATGCAACTTTTTGCATATAATAAAGACTGGTATCATAAGCGATCTTCATATCCGCCAGGTAGTGCTGAATCGCCTGGAATCCGCCGATAGGAGTGCCGTACTGTTCTCTCTGTTTGGCATATATATTCGTCATCTCAATGGACTCAGCACATCCACCCAGCATCTCGGCGCATTTTGCCAGGGTTGCTTTTTGAGCCATCTTCTCAAGAATATCCCAGCCTTCCCCAGCACCACCGATCAAATCGGCTGCACTCACTTTTACGTCTTTAAAAATCAGCCGACACTGATTATCCTTGCCAATCGCATTCAATTTGGTACAAGTAACCCCTGGATCTTTGGCATCCACCAGGAACAGTGTCACGCCTTCATCGGTTCTTGCTGCCACAATCAGTTTATCTGCGATATTGGCGTCAATGGCAAACATTTTTGTGCCATTCAAAACAAATCCGTCAGCAGAACGCTGCGCTGGCATGTTGATCCCCGCTTCAAGATAACTGCCCTCTTCCTCCAGTTGGGCTAATGACATGATCAGCTTACCGGTAGCGATTTTGGTCAGCAGATCTTTTTTCAGTTCCTCCGACCCCCCTTCCAGCAACACCAATCCACACTGAATAACTGTTGAAAAAAACGGGGATGGAAAAGCCTTTTTCCCCATCTCCTCCATAATAATGGCAACGTCTCCGAAAGGATCTCCAAGTCCGCCATATTCCTCCGGGAAGTACAGCTCCATCCAGCCAAGTTTAGCCATTTTTTTCCATTTCGCCGCAGAATATCCGGATTCACTATCTTCAATTTCCCGTACTTCATCAAAGGGACATTCTTTTGCCAGGAATTCATCCACAGATTTGCGCAGCATATCCTGTTCTTTTGTGTAATCAAGATTCATTGTTTTCCTCCATTATCATTCAATCAGAGATTTTTTTTATTTGTCAGTTTTTATGAGGTTTTTTCAGCATTCAGCAGACGATTCTGTCTATTTGAACTTCAATCTCGGCAAGCCGAGACCGGTCCAGGCGATAAGGTTTCTTTGAATCTCATTCGTACCGGCATAAATCGTTGCACCTTTGCAGAATTGATAAAGCTCGACCATACTACCGCCGAGAGGTGCACAGGCGCCCGCCTCCAGTTGGCCATGGGGCCCCATAATCTCTGTTGCATAATTCGCGAGTTGTTGAGCCAGTTCAGTGGAATATAACTTGGATTCAGATGCCGCTGTAATCAAAGACATAAAATCTTTTTTTTCATGCAACCAGGCAATTTTGTAGGCCAACGTGGTCCCTAACTCAGACCCGATAAACACCTCCACCATTTTACGTCTGGCATTGGGATCTTTAGAGAGCGGCTGTCCATTACGATTTGTGGTTTTTGTATATTCGATCAGACTTTCCAGCATTTTTTTGGCCCCGGAAAACCCGCCTGCACCACTGCGTTCAAAATTCATCGTTTGCCGGGTCAGGTTCCATCCCTCACCCTCAACACCAATTAAATCTTCTGCTGGAATCTTGACATCCTTAAAAAAGACTTCATTATACACATGTTCACCATCCATAAAAGCCAGCGGCCGCACTTCGATTCCCGGCAAATCCATGCGCAGATGAAAGACGGAGAGTCCCTTGCCCCGTTTAGAGTCCGCATCGGTTCGTGCCAGCAAAAACATAAATTCCGCCTTATGCCCACCAGTTGTCCAAGTCTTTTGACCGTTGACAATATAATGATCCCCTTCACGAATAGCGGTTGTCGTCACGGATGCCAGATCGGATCCGGCATCCGGCTCGCTCCAACCTTGGCAATAGAAGGCTTCTCCTATAGCGATCGGTGGCAACAGACGCTGCTTCTGCTCTTCAGTTGCACCGACCAGTAAAGTTGGAGCAAACATGCCGACAGCAAATGCATCTACACCTGGTGCGCCGTAATAACCCCTGACATCATCGAAGATAACCTGCTCCATGATGGTTGCTTCCAGTCCACCATATTGCTTAGGCCAACCTAAGGAAAGCCACTTTTTCTCACCTAGTTTACGAGCCATGTACTTGTGAAACGCAAACCCTTCGTCCGATGTGTAGACACCTTCAAGTCCGCCATTACCAAATTCGGACGGGGCGTTATTCATTTCAGCTTCAAAAAAAGTCTCAAATTCCCTTTTTAACGCTTCCTCTTTATCGGTCAGTTTAAAGTCCATGATTTTCTCCTTTGTCAGTTTTGGTGAAACAGTGAAAAAATTAATTGGAATTCATTTGGCTGACTACAGCCAGATAATGGTCAATCATTCGGCACCAAACGAGATTTACTCTCCTTGCACTGATTCGTCTTTCCGATATATCTGCCAAGCAGCTGCGAATTCGACTGGCCTCTCCAGATCAAGCGCATTTGTGGCTTCCGGGCGGTTGAGTGAAATAATATGCAATCTGATTTCGTTTCTCAAAATGCAAGGCCATAAAAATGCTCCCATTGATGTCTATAATCGCATCGTTGGCATTTTTACAGCAGTGATAAACCGAACACTCCCAGCCAAACCTGAACTAGTTTCAGTTATTGAATCACTTTCAATTGTTCAACCTTTTTCTATGTGATTAGGTGTTAAAAGTCAACCCCTGCCAAGATATTAGACCTGTACACTGGGGATACCATTTCCTGATATTTGAATTTTAATCAGGCACATCATATACTTCCAGCAGACCTTTTTCACATCACTGTCTTTAAGTGAAAAATATTAACTCAGCTTTCTCATTTATGGAAATAACCCTTATACGAATGTCTTATCTCTTGTCATTCCTGTGAAAGCGGAAATCCAGTGAAATATAAACGTTTACACTGTTGAGAGATTGAGGCCGCAAAACTGTCGGAAATATCTTTGCCGGATCCCGGTGAAATTCGGCACCTGAAATTCCTTTGTCTGAGCACTGAATCGCGAGACTCGCAGCGAGAACGAGTTTGGGATTTCATCGTACACGATAAGGTATTACGGTTTATAGAGGCTCTGGTAACTATTTAATTTGACTTTTTCGTACTGAAGATCTGTTGTCTTTTTAAAAGGTTTTTCTTCATTTCGGTAGCCAATGGAGATAATCGATTCAATATTGAGATTTGCCGGGATATTCAACAGTTCAGCAATATATGCTTCTGCTGATTGTTGTGAGTTGTAATTGCGGCCTCTGACCTGGACCCAACAACTCCCCAGACCAAGGGATTCTGCTGTCAGTTGTCCCATAATGGCCGCGATAGTGGTATCCTCAATCCACGTTTCAGCTGTAGATGAATCGGCACAAATCACAATCGCCAAACCAGCGTTTTTTAAAAACGCTGATCCGTGGGGCTTCAGTTTGGAAAGTGGTTCCAGCAGCGTTTTTTCTGTCACAACAACAAACTCCCACGGTCTCAGCCCCTGGGATGTCGGTGCCCTCAGCAGAGTTTCGATTATTTGCTCGATTTTCTCCGTTTCAACTGGTTGTTCAGTGTATTTTCGAATACTTCTCCGCTTACGAATCTGTGAAAGAAACATATATCCTCCAATTTGATCAAAACCCTGTTTACATGCTAAAAAGTTAGGATATCGGACATTCATCCGTTCTGTAAATTCCAGCATTTCGACTACACCTAATACTTAACCCATGATCGATCAAGATGTCCTGCAACGTTTTATTTTTAGCGATTCAGATGTGCGCGGTGAGATCGTACACTTGAATCAAAGCTACCAGACCGTTATTCAACAAGCGGATTATCCAGCAAACCTCCAAAGCCTGATGGGCGAAGCGATGTGCGCAGTCATTCTTCTGACGGCGACCTTGAAATTTTCAGGAAAATTGAGCTTACAATTGCAGGGAGACGGGATTGTCAGCTTATTGTTAGTACAATCCACACACAAGCAGGAGATTCGTGGTAACATTCAGTGGCAGGGTGACACCGGAACTCTCGGTTTCAGAGAACTGGCGAAAAATGCCACACTGACAATCACGATCGAACCGGAAAAAGGGACCCGTTATCAGGGAATTGTTCCCCTGGATGGAGACCAACTCAACCAATGCCTGGAAAACTATTTCCTGCAATCCGAGCAATTGCCGACACGTATCTGGTTAACAGCAAACGCTGAAGGTGCTGCCGGAATGTTGCTCCAAAAACTACCAGAAACAACCGATAATAAGAACCAGCACAGCTGGGAACACATTACAATACTGGCCGAGACAACCACTCATCCTGAGCTTTTGAATTTGTCCAATGAAGCTTTCTTATACAGACTCTTTCATGCTGAGCAAGTCCGCCTTTTTGACCAACAAGCAGTCATTTTCAAGTGCAACTGTTCAAAAGAGCGTTGTGAACAAACAATTATCAGCCTGGGCAGGCAGGAAATCGATGATATTATCCAAGAGCAGGGACATGCTGCCATCACCTGCGAATTTTGTGCAACCAGCTATTATTTCGAAACCGATCAACTGCAAAAGTTATCTTCGGAAGCCAAGGTAAAAAAAGAGATTTAAGCTAGAGTAGTGTTTCAAATAGAAGACGATTTGCATGATTTCAATGGTAGCATAAGTTTCAGCTTTAAATCCGTCGAGGGGATTCTGATGCAAAACACAGATAGTCCCTTGACTGAACAGGGGGAAAAGTTAAAAAATACAGTCTGAAAAAGATTATTCGAACATTTACCGAGATCCCGATGATAACTGAGTTGATCAGCTGCTTACCGTATATATATTCGGTTTTCTGATTTTACCTTACAGGCTTAAGACTCAAATCCAACCCATTAGACAATTTAGATAACGGGAAGCAGAACCAGCTGACTGCAACCCGGAATAAACCATCCGTAAATTTTTGGAACCACTACAATAGATAAAGCTATGAGCGAGACACAGCAGGATTCTTTACTAGATAATTGGCAAAAACGGGAAGCGCTCTCGGAATCAGCACTTCACCTGATCGGAAAACTATATCGAGAGCAGGGAGTCGTTTCATTGATATATGGCCGGCCCGTGATTAATTTTTCTCCAATTGAACTCATCAAGGCGCATCGTTTTGTGCGACAGATTGAAAAAATAGAACTGTCAATCCATGACAGTTTCCCGATTCTGGAAGCGGTTAGCAGTTTAAAGCTGCCGCCGGTCCGGGTTGATTTTGGTATGCTGACTTCACAGTATTTGAAGTCCGGAAAAACGAAAGGTCCCAAAGAGTTCGTAGAGGAACAGCTCAGCGATATTATCGGCCAGCAAGACGATTCCATAGGATCACCGCAGGATGTTGTTCTATATGGATTCGGTCGGGTCGGCCGACTGATCGCCCGCTTGTTGATTGAGCAAACCGGCAGTGGAGATCGCCTGCGTTTACGGGCTATTGTCGTCCGCAAAGGCGCTGGCAACGATTTGCAGAAACGAGCCAGCCTGTTGCGCAGGGACTCAGTTCACGGAAGCTTCAAGGGCACCATTCAAGTTGACGAAGAGGCCAAGGCCATTATTGCAAACGGTAGTTTCATCCACGTTATCTATGCGGACTCACCAGACAAAATGGATTATACCCAGTACGGCATCGACAACGCACTGATTGTCGACAATACCGGAATTTGGAGAACCGAGGAGGACTTGGGCCTTCATTTGAAATCCAAAGGGGCGGCCAAGGTCCTGCTGACTGCTCCGGGGAAAGATAAAATCAAAAATATCGTTTTCGGAATCAATCATCAGGAAATTAATGCCGATGACAAAATCCTGTCAGCCGCCAGCTGCACGACAAACGCCATCGTGCCGGTTTTAAAGGCTGTAAATGATAAGCTCGGAATTATTAACGGCCACCTGGAAACGATTCATGCCTACACCAATGACCAGAACCTGTTGGACAACTACCACAAACATGAACGCCGTGGCCGTAGTGGCCCGTTGAACATGGTGCTAACCAATACCGGCGCAGCCAAGGCAGTCGCCAAAGCCTTACCGGAACTGGCCGGTAAGCTGACTGGCAACGCCATTCGAGTTCCCACCCCCAATGTATCCATGGCGATGCTGAGCTTGAACTTTGAAAAAGAGACCACCAAAGAAAAACTCAATCAGCACCTGAGGTACATCGCGTTGCATTCTGAATTGAGAGATCAGGTCGACTACACGACCTCTACAGAGGTAGCCTCAACCGATATGGTCGGTTCACGCTTTGGCTGTGTGGTCGATTCCAGCGCGACGATAGCCGAAGGGAACCGTTGTGTCCTCTATCTCTGGTACGATAATGAGTTTGGATACAGCTGCCAGGTCGTCCGGATTATTCAACAGATGTCCGGCATCATAACCGACGTATATCCAAAGAGTTAGTTCTTGACAGGCGACCGCAAGGATAACAACAACTGAAGGGAGACGGTGATGAAAAAAACTGGCAGAAAGAGAATAGTATTCCTGATATCCACTGTTCTGATTTTGGCATCATTTCCCGCAATGGCCGTCGAATATATGTATAGAGGAAGTCGCGGGTACGAATACTATTCCTGCGGTACCGAGGGCAGAGGGGGAATCGTCAAAGTCATGAAAATCGGGGATGATCGATTTCGCATATACAGCAAACAGATGACCGGGGATTTTGAGATTTCAACCCGGACCGTTGATAAAACTTGGTGTCTTGGACCTGTGGGCGCAGTAAGGATTGTCTGTGGATTCTGCAATGTGCCTCTTGAGCAAATTATGGTCCGGCCGAACGAATGATCCGACAACCTTAATTTGCCCTCATTCTGGTCGGACAGGTGATTTACTGGCCAGAAGTGTTCTTCCTGCATTTTCCTCCCTTAAAGAAATCAGAGGGATTATTTAGTCCGTTTTTTATCTTATCCACAAGCCTACTCAAGTATACATTAATATTATGACAAAAAGTAATGAATGCCTGCTGGTAGAAAAAAAAGACTATGTCTGCACCCTGATCCTGAATCGACCAGAAAAGAGAAATTCTCTCTCCCCGGAACTGCTGATCCAACTGACCGACACGCTCAACACACTGTCGCAAGATGATAAAATCCGAACAATCGTCATCCGGGGCGTCGGGGATAAGGCTTTCTGCGCAGGACACGATATCGGCACATTGACATTTGATGAATCGAAGAACAGCGGACAGATGACAGATCAGTCCAACCCTTTTGATTCAGCCATGGAAACTATTATAAACTACCCCTATCCTGTGATTGCAATGATGAACGGATATGCTTTCGGGGGTGGGTGTGATCTGGCGGCATCATGTGATATCCGGATCGGTGCGGCTGACATCAAGATCGGCATGGTACCGGTAAAATTAGGTGTGGTATATGCGCTCAGCGGATTACGTCGATTTGTAAACGCTATCGGGTTTTCCAACGCCAAGGATCTCTTCTTCACCGGAGCAACTTTTGAAGCGGAGCAGTTGAAGGAGATGGGTTTTCTGAACTATCTGGTCCCCAAAGATAATCTGGAATCCTTCACCATGAATCTGGCCCAGGGAATTTCAACCAATGCCCCGTTATCGTTGAAAGGAATCAAGCGGAATCTCAATATTCTGTCCAGTGCGATTCAAATCGGAGAAGAGGCGTCCCAGGAAGGGGCAGAGCTTGTCAGAAATTCCTTTCTTAGTCGGGATTTCAAAGAGGGGCAGACTGCGTTCTTCGAAAAAAGAGCGCCTAAATTTGAAGGCAGATAGAGAGGAATAAAATGATTTTACGTTTTTTAAGGAACAAGCTGGTCGAAGTTGAACCGCGCCCAGACGGGGATCTATCGCTGGCTCTGGAACAGGACCCTGAGCTCAATCAACATCAATTTCTACAGAATTGGAGTGCTCCCACATGAAAATAGATCTCCATTTGCACACCCATCCCCGCTCTCAATGCAGTTACATCAACCCCGCCAACCTTGTCGCCGAAGCGAAAAAAATCGGCCTGGATGGGATCTGCCTGACCGAGCACCAAGTACTCTGGGATGAAGATGCCGTCAAGGAACTTATCGGCGATAGCGATCTGAAAATATTCCGAGGCAATGAGATCACCACCGCACAGGGTGATGTACTGGTGTTCGGTCTCGAAAAGGATATTCAAGGCATCATCACTATCCAGGAACTTCAGCAGGAAGTTCAAGCCGCTGGGGCGTATTCAATTCTAGCGCACCCTTTTCGTGGCTTCAAGACATTCGGGATTTCCGACTTGCAGATGAGCGTCGATCAAGCCTGCAAAAAAAAGGCTTTGCAATATGTCAACGCTGTTGAAATCAAGAATGGAAAAGTGTCCCCTAATGACAACGAAATGGCGCGCAAAGTAGCTGAAAAACTGAAACTTCCCGGCACTGGAGGTAGTGATGCTCATAATCTGGATGACATCGGGACCTATGTCACCGTGTTTGAGCAGGATATTCAAGACGAAAGTCAGTTGGTCGAGGCGCTACATGCAGGTATTTTCGATGTTGCTGAGGGGAAATCCGGGGAAACGTAACCACTCCCTGGGGCTACAACGTCATCTGTTTTGCGGAAGTACATGCCCCCGTATTTCCGGCAAGCGTCCGGAATGATCCGGAAGAGCACCTGCCAGCTGTTGACACAAGTCAAAATATTCGCATCTTTCCTGACCAGCTCCAGGTTCTCAGTGAACGATTTCTGAGAGCAGCCAGTATATCAGCGTAGAATCAAGCAGTTAAAAGATCAGAAAAACAATCAAGGGAACCGCTCATGGCAGAAAACAAGTCCGGTATGATGAAATATATGAAGTACAGCACGATTGGCATCGAGCTGTCTCTTTCAATTATCGTGGGCGGAGGCATCGGCTACTGGCTGGATACGCAGCTTGGCACGGAGCCCTGGATGCTTATTTTCTGGCTGATGTGTGGCATGATCGCCGGGTTCCGGTCCCTGTACAAAGCAACTAAACGTATAATGAAGGAAATTAACGAGAATGAAGATCAAGGATCCGATTGAAAAGACAAGAGTATTAAAATTGAACCTGAGCCTGCTGTTTGTTTTTGCCGCCTTATGCGGCGGCGGATATGCGGCAATGGGGGTTGACTTTGCGAAGGGGACATTGATAGGATGCGTTGTCGTAGCGATCAACTTTTTTATCTCACAGCGCTTAATCGGCAAGCTGATTCTTGAGAAAAAGCTGCAGATCAACCTGTTGTTGAGTTATTTTTTTAAGCTCGCCCTATCGATTGTCATCCTCTTCCTGGCTGTGATCCGGCTGAAAGTGGATCTGATCGGGCTGATGCTGGGTCTTTCGTCTATCTTCCTGGCAGTCGTTCTCTCAACGATGATCAAGAGAGATCACCCGGAAGAAGAAGGCGATTAGAAAGGTCTGATCATGGCTATCGACCCGAAATAATTCAAAACCCACTTTTCATAAATAGATTATGGCAGCTAATGCATTTACATGGGGCTCCCTGATGACACCTGTGTCAGAACAGATGTCGCACTACGGGGTAGATCCACATGTTGGTATTGATGTGCTTTTTACTTTCGGGCTTCTGGTTGTTCTGGCCTATTTTGGCGGCAGGAAATTCAGAAAATCCGAAATGGTAGAACCCAGTGGAAAACTGGATTTTGCCACGTTTTTTGAGATAACGGTGGGTGGATTATACAATTTTACTAAGAATAGTCTGGGCGACAAGGCAAAATCGGTCTTCTTTCTGACGGGAAGTTTCGCCTTTTTTATTCTTTTTAACAACGCACTGGGGATCATTCCAGGTTTTAATCCTCCAACCGATCAATTTAATGTCACGATCGTTTTAGGACTGATTGCATTCATCGCTTACAATGTGTTGGGTATTCAGGCACATGGTTTTAGTTATATCAAACAATTTTTGGGACCCGCCTGGTATCTTGCCTGGCTGATGCTCCCAATTGAATTGATCAGTCACTGCGTAAGGCCACTTTCATTGGCACTGCGTCTGTTCGGGAACATCACCGGAGACCACAAAGTTGGTGCTGTCTTTTTCGGTTTGGTTCCATTGATCGTACCGCTGCCCTTCATGGGACTGGGAATATTTGTTGCTGGAATGCAGACTTTTGTATTTCTGCTGCTGACCTTGGTATACATGCAAATGGCAATGTCACACGATCATTAAATCGATCAGCATTTTTTTAAAACGAACCAATTACCACTTAATATATAAGGAAAGAAAATGAAAAAACTTATCGCACGTATCAGTTTGATTCTTATCGGAATCATCGCTCCTATGTCTGTATTTGCTGAAGAAGCCGTTGCAGGTGGCTTGGCTGACGCATACAAATCAATCGGCCTGGCACTGGGTGCTGGTCTGGCTATCGGAATGGCTGTTATTGGTGGTGCTTCCGGACAGGGAAAAGCGGTTACTGCTGCTCTTGAAGGAATCGGACGAAATCCTGGATCAGCTGACAAGATTTTTACACCGATGATTATCGGTCTGGCGCTGATTGAATCACTCGTTATCTACGCGCTTCTGATTGCTTTCATGCTTTACGGAAAAATCTAAACAGATTTATTCTGCGGAATATTAAAAGCGGTTGGCTCAGCAGAAATGCCGGAGTCAGCCGCTTTTTTTTGGCCAAAAAAACTTCTCATGACAGACTGTTTTCTTTATATGCACACCTCTGCTAGAATAATTAATAAGACATTTTTAATATGGATGTCTGTAATCCGGAACCATTTCTACCCGGTATCCCCTCTGCGAAAGAAGTGCCATATCAAATCCCCTTTGAACAGGGCGCAGGGGATGATAAGTCACAAAAAGATGTTTCTGGACAACTAATCCATTGAAAAATGAGTCATAAGCAGTTAATCTTTATCAACTCTTGTGAAACCCCTCTTATCCGTTTCTCTAACGAAAAGGGTCCGGCGACTGCGCTGATATAAAGATGGAAAAACCACTTCTAGAAACAGATAATAATAATAATAATAACAACGCTATTCCACCTAGTCCATTCGTGGAAAAAGCAATAGAAATACGTGGCATAGTGCTGGAAAAAACCTACTATCCTGCCAAAACCTTCATTGAAAAGATCCTGAACGCCCGCAAGGCGCGTAGAGCAGTCACCAGCGGCTTAAACCTTATTAAATCCAAATTATACAAGCGTGCCAGCGTCGAATTCCAGAACGCCATGATATTAAATGAAGACGTTGCTCTGGCCATTCTGGATGAGGAATTCAATGCGTCGGACATGCAGAGTGATCCTCAAGCCATGCTAGCGATCGGACTGGTTCTCCTGTCAAAAAGACCCGAAGACTTTGCCCTAGCCAATACCCTGGGGAATTACGCCAGAAGGATGGAAGAATTCAAACAGGCCAACGACCTCTACCGGAAATCCCTCAGAATCAAAAAATCCTATGTCAAAGCCTTTTATAACCTGGCTGCCAGTATGGGCAGGGTCGCCAAGTACGACTTCGATATCAAGACGTCCATTGAGAAGTTTATCAAAAGTGACGACTTTATTCTTCCGGAATATCAGAACAACCCCAAAGTTATCGACGAGATTTCAGCTGACCTGCGCTCAAAGAAAAAAACAGAGAAAGAGAACCGCATCAAGAAAATGATGGAAGAGAAGGAGAAAAAGGAAGCTGAAAAAGACACCTATGAGGTCAAACGAATCACAAAGACGCTGGAGAGACTGGCCAAAGTCTCTGTTGAACCCACCTACGAGGAAATCAACGCCTCTCTGCAGAAACGAGTCACCAAAAGCCGCTATAAACAGTCCACTCCCGAAGAGATTGCAGAATACCATGGTGAATACTTCAACCTGGGATTGTTTTCCTATATCGAGAATGATCCGGAAAAGGCCCTGGAGTGCTTTACAGATCTACAGGCCCAGAAATGCGCCATCGAACATCTCCCGATGATGGTCGCCCTGGTCACACATATCAAATCAGATGCCAAAGAGGCCATCGCTTTGATGTTCGATCTACTGAGCAAGGATCGCTACAACCGCTATCTGAATGTGAATCTGGGCCTTCTCTATAAAAAAGCCGGCAATCGTTTACAGGCTGCCAGATATCTGGCTGTTGGGGCCTCATTTTTGGAAAAGTCCGAAGGGCTCTACCGTATCCCCGATATGATCCGTATGGCAGATGAGAAATATGAAGAGGGCAAGTTGGGAAGAGCCCTGAAACTATATCAGATTGTTGCCTCGGAAACCAACAACCAGGAGAGCTGGCTGAAAATCGGTAACATTTACCAGCAAACCGAGAAACCATCTGAAGCCGTCAAGGCGTTCAAAGAGATCCTGGAGTTCGACAAGGATTCCGAAGAAGCCAACGTCAAACTGATGGAGCTGCATGACATGTACACACAGAAGGCGGAGGATGTTTTCCAGGCCCGCAAATTCAGCCAGGCAGCGGCTTTTTATGAAAGAGCGCTCGGGGCCATGCGTCTGCCCAAGACCATTGAAAGAACCGTGGCGGTCTATAAACAACTGAGCAAATCCGATCGGGCTGAAGAACTGACCGACGAGCTGGATAACATCCACGAACAGGAAAAAGAGGCCGAACAGGAGAAATTACGTCAGGAGTGTATTCTCAAAGGCAAAATGTATATGAAACGGAAGGCTTATGAAATGGCGATTAGTAGCTATGAAAAGGCCTTTCGCATGAAGGTTGACAAAGAGGTTATGATGTCTCTGGCCTATATATACAAGGGAATGAACAGAGACCAGGATGTTTCATCACTGATGCACCGCTGGGCTAAAATGAACCGCTACGAGGAAGAGATCAAGCGTAAAAGAAAGGAAAAAGAGCGATTTGCGATCGCAGCAGACGATGATGACGACGACGGCGAATGATCAAATCAATCTATCAAAAACACCCCTCTCAGGGCGTTTCTGATAAATTGATTTAGTACACCTCCGTAATACCGGCGTAATTCCCTGACATGCTTTGTAATAATCCTCTAAGGGCACAAAAATGCTTGACACGGATTTCTGGAAATCATAAAAGGATACAGTAGAACTTCTGTGATTACATTATGGCAATCAGTCAGATTTATTTATCGGCCCTGATGGCATGCCGAAATAATCACTTGGAAGCGAAACACAAGAGAAACAGACACGTTTTGGCAGAGTATGAATTGAGATTTTTTGAATTAAGACGGTCTCAGACCATTTCAAAAATCTGTTTTAATGGCCCTTAAAAACGGTAATTGACGGTTTTTTAGCTCGAATCATGCACCGTTCTTGCAGAAAAAAGCCAATAAAACAATTTTTTTTAAGGCATAGCGCCTTATTCCCTATATTTGCTGGCTCTGAAGCATTTTGTCTCGTCATTCCCTTGTATTTATAGAACTTTTATTTAGTATTTTAGAAAGATTATTTTTACGGAAACTGGATTTTTCTCGTTTAGAGACTGTTTTTTTTTGGTTTTTCACAGCAGTGTCCGGTTAGGAAATTGCAAACAGTTTTAAAAGAATGTTAAGAAAAACAGCGAACCAGTTATTTTCCATATTTCGAGATTCATTTCGGATCTCAATTCTCAATTGTCGTAC
>Ga0075122_10001211_pt1 | contig 18748 bp, 17 predicted proteins | sample AntAceMetag02UKB_FD_69790 | JGI IMG/M metagenome (GOLD analysis project Ga0075122, IMG submission 69790) | Saline lake microbial communities from Ace Lake, Antarctica - Antarctic Ace Lake Metagenome 02UKB | ecosystem: Environmental > Aquatic > Non-marine Saline and Alkaline > Saline | place...
TGTATTAGTCTCCGCTGTGCTCAAATCCACTCACTCCGACCAATTAGATGGTCCCATTATCGCGTGACAAGGACCCCTTGTGTGGGCGGATGAGGTCAAAAATATGACGGTAAATCAGCCTGGCTTACGGTGTCATAATCTTAAACTCCGGCGAGAGTGCCTCAAACTCCTCCCACTCCCCCACTGTTAACCGGTACTGGCCGTAGTGTTTAATACGATAAGTGCCTGGCGTTGTTCCGCCGGGAACATTCCAGATAACGCTGGCAATCATGCCCTTGTCTTCCTCGCGCCAACGAATAATGGTCGACCAGTCCATGTCTCCATAGAGCGTCTGCCATTTTTCGTCGATCAGTTGTTCAACATGCAAGTAGTTGTTGCCAGATCGGTAGGTTGATGACGGATTCCCTGACCAGAAATCAGCCGTCACGGTCTCGCCCACCCGGAAGGTCTTGCGGGTCATTGGCAGCACATCTCCATAGGAAACGCCCGCTGGCAGCTTATCCAGGGTATTTCCGACAAGGCTATGCGAAGCAGATTTACCGCGCCAGTCATCATAAGAAGGACCCTCTGGTGCCGCCGATCCTGTCTCCAGAGATTGTGCAAGCGAGGCAATCACCTGTTGGTAAGCCGCCAAGCTCCACTTGCCGTGTAACGTATGACCTCCCTCATATTGTTGTGTTTCATATTCTTCGGGGGTTGTGATATAACCGCCAAAGCCATTGGCATACCCTGCCACAACAATATGCTTTGCCCAGGGGCCGAGACTTTTTTGTGCCGTTTCCCGAATACGTCTCGCCGCCATGGTAGTCACTTCTGCGGGCAAAGCGACAATCGCGAGAGAACCCAAACGCGCAATGCTGACCGAGCGAATTTGCGATTGCAGTGGGATATCACCTGTACCGGTTTCAAATAATATGGGCTTTGGGGATTGGCAATTTTTTACCGCTTCTGTCCACTTTTCTGCCCCTGTTACCCACTCAATGATGATATCCAGCCACCAACTTTGCTCTGTCATGCCTTCTCGGAGTAGAAAGTGGCCCCCGCCGTCTTCCGTCGATCCGCCCCCAAAGGAATAGCCATAGGCCGAGGGGCAGGTAATTTGTTCTCCCGCACCCGTAAATTCATCGTTGACTTTATAGTGCGACAGATTAACGTAAGTACGGCGAACGTCCACCGGTCCACTGATCTTCTCGCTCGCTTCATCAAATAAGCGTAGGGCAACATCCAGCTGCCGTTGCCCGATGATCTGCGTGCTTTCGGTATCGGTATTACCGGGGCCGGTGTTATCAAGGTTCAAATTTGGCGTAATATCACCCGGTGTTGACTGCGCAAAAGCCGCAATAAAATTGTCGCCGTCCTGGTATTTGACTTGTTTGGCTTTTTCCCAGGTTAACGCGGCATAACCTTTGTGATCACCTGAAATCAGACGATTATCGAAGGTCATCGACGTGGGGTGCACAGCGAACCAATTGACCAGTCCGAGCGGGCCATCGTCACCGATAAATTTCAACAATGTCATCTCCCGGTCCATTGGGTCTTTATAGCGAACGCGTTCTGCGGCAGGATTTGCATTGTATGCGGTCAGAGATCGGTTCGCACCGGCATTTTGAACAATTCCCTTGTTGATCAGTATTTGTCCGGGCTGCAAGTCCTGATGCGCTTTTTCAATTGAGGTGACGATGCCGCTCACAATACGTTCAAAATGTTGTGGGTAAAAATGACCCAATAGCGCAAACTCAGTCCTGGAATGCCAGTATCCGGCGGGTCCCGCATGGGTATGGGTAGCGCTGAGAATCAGGTTGTCAAGCGTATAGAGATCGGCGAATTTCTTTTGTAAGCGATCGCGTACTTCGAGGACCATATTGTGTTCTATGCTGCCAATATCGACACTGGTATATACCAGACGCTTACCGGTGACCGGGTCGGCAAAGATAAAAGCACGTGATTTTAACCGGTAGTGAAGACCCTGGGTGTTTTGCCCCTCTTTTGCAAATCCCCACATGGGGCAACCATAGGCAGGGCCGGTCACATCGGCAATCCCTCTACCAATTAAATAATTATGATCATCAATCGCATAAGACGTAGCGGCCAAAATCGACAACACAATAGAGAGCGACAGTTTAGCCAATTTTTTTTTGACGCTGTTAATTTTATAAATCAATGTTTCCATTATTATTTATCCTTTTGTCAGCACAGAATCATTTATGATTTCGCTCCAAAAACTGTTTTTCGAACGAGTGGGATAAAGCGACGAGTATACGACATACCATTCCGCGTCGTTTTCATGAAAAAAAAGTTACACTCGGCTTAGTCAGGTTTCATTTTTAAAATCATTTAGTCTTTGATACCCCAAAGTTGAATGGAGTCGGGAGCTGTTGTAGAACATCCCGCTATGGTCAATAACATCTAGAAGCTCAGGTGTACCTATCGAGTCCAGGGCCGATAATTCTCGAATAGATGGGGGTATAAAAAACTATGGAAGCTTATTGCCGCATGAACTCTCCTGGCGTTAAATGGTAGTTTTTTGGCGTTAAATGAGATTGCTGATATATCTTTAACAGAGTAGGTTCAGACTATCAACCGCTTTCTTGCAACCCTACTCTTGGATACACATTGCGCAGGAAAGCCGGGAATGGGCATAATAACATGTTTGTGTGTTTGCAAACCAATGGAGATTATATGACTGACCCCTCACAGGAACAAAAAAAACGAAAAGTCATTGATTGTGCGGTTACCCCTCCTTTTAAGGAGTTTTTTATCGAACCTGCGTATATGGAGAACTATTTTCGTGTCTATGGTCCAGAGCTGAAAGAAGGTATGGAAGCGCTGATTAACATGGGCTGGACGGCAGATTCCTTTATTAAGATGCTGGATGATGAAGGCATTGACATGGCTGTCATTCGTGCCCGCGATATTGAAACGTCGTTTGGGATGAAAATTCCCAATGAAGCGTGTGCCGATCTGGTCAAACAACATCCGGACCGGCTGATCGGCTTGGCTGGTCTGGACCCGCTCAAAGGCGAAGCGGTAGTTGAGGAATTGGAATATGCGGTCAAAGAGCTTGGGCTAAAAGGTGTTGATCTCTGGACGTACGAATATAATCTTCCGGCCAATGACCGGGCTTACTATCCCATCTATGAAAAATGCCTGGAGCTGGGCGTCTCGGTCTTTATCGAATCCTCCATGCATTTCCGGCGGGACGTGACCATGGATGTCTGCCGCCCTCTCTGGCTGGATTATATCAGCGTCGATTTTCCAGATCTAAAGATCGTGGGTAGTACGCCCGGTTGGCCGTGGGTCTCTGAACTGATGGGAGTGGTCTGGCGCCATCCGAACGTATATGTTTCCACCTCCACCGTCCGTCCCAAGTACCTGGGGAAACCCAACTCGGGATATGAAACCCTGATGCAGTTGGGTAACAGCGTTTTACAGGATAAAATCATGTTTGCTTCGGGTTGGCCGATGCTCTCTATGAAACAGGGAGCAGAAGAGATCGCCGGTCTTCCCCTGCGGGAAGAGGTTAAGGACAAATGGCTCTATCATAACGCTGCAACCCTGTTTGGTATCTAAGGAGATATATGAAAACAACAATACCCGGTATGGAAAATAACATCGGCAACCTTCTCACCACAGCGGCTGCCAAATACAAAGACAGAACCGTCATTTATTTTGAATATGACGATTCCCGTTTGAGTTATCAGGAACTGAATGACAAAGTAAATCAATTTGCCAACACCTTGACAGCACAGGGAGTAAAACGGGGGGATCATGTCAGCGTTATGCTACCGAACTGCAAGGAATTCCCGTTGAGCTGGCTGGCTATTGCCAGGATCGGGGCGGTGATGATTCCTGTGAATATCAACTATCAGGCTCATGACCTTGAATATGTGCTGAATGACGGAGATGCAACAACCATGGTCATTCATGCCAACTACATCCCACTGTTTCAGAATATTCGCGCTAAATGCCCACGTGTCAAATTGGTATTGCAGGTGGAGCCCAGTGATGATGCCATCGGTGATGAGATATCAAAGTTGGCGGATGCTGCCTCAAAGGAGTTTTCAGGACCAGATCTAGATCTGAACGATCTGATTAATATTCAATACACTTCTGGAACGACCGGGTTTCCAAAGGGGTGTCTGCTGTCCCATGAGTACTGGCTGACTCTGGGGTGGACAACCACTAATTCAGGTTTTAATTTTAGCGAAGAGATCTTTTTAAGTATCCAGCCTTTTTTCTACATGGACCCGCAATGGCAGTTGGTAGCATCCCTGACCAGCGGCAGTACTCTGATACTGGCCAAACAGTTTACAGCTTCCGGATTTGTGGACCTGGTCAGGAAACACAATGTTACGATTTCACTGGTCGAAGCAGCCATTCTAATCTACCTGCAGCCCGAAACTCCTGACGATGGGAACCACAACCTGCGCTTTGCCCTGATTTTTGGTTTTCCGCCAGAGTTACAGCATCAGTTTGAAGAGCGGTTCAAGACCACAGCCCGGGAAGCCTATGGTATGACCGAAATTGGCTGCGGATTGGCTGTGCCTGTAGAAGATGATCATCTGACTGGGTCCGGTTCGGTGGGCAGTCCGTTACCTTATAGAGAGCTCAGAATCGTTGCTGAGAACGGCAACGAAGTCTCTCAGGGAGAAATTGGTGAGCTTCAGGTGACCGGTCCCGGGATTTTCAAAGGCTACTACAAAAAGCCTGAGGCCACTCAGGAGGTATTTGATGGAAAATGGTTCAGGACCGGAGACCTTTTCAGGCAGGATGAAAACGGCAATTACTACATTGCCGGTCGGAAAAAGGACATGGTTCGCCGCTCGGGCGAGAACATCTCCTGCGCAGAAGTGGAGATCGTTTTGAGTCATCACCCCAAGATTATGATGGCTGCCGTTGTGCCGGTTCCGGACCAAATCCGTGGCGAAGAGGTCAAGGTCTATATTGTTCCCAATCCTGGGGAGACCGGTGAAAGCATTCCACCAGAGGAGATTGTCGCTTATGGACGAGAAAATCTGGCAAAGTTCAAGGTCCCTCGTTATCTTGAGTACCGACTTGAATTTCCGATGACGCCTAATATGCGGGTTCAAAAGCATAAGCTAATAGCGGAAAAAGAAGATCTTCGCTCGGGCAGCTACGATGTCAAAGAGCAGATCTGGCGAGACTGACAAGCACTCGTGTACTTTCACCGGTGTAAGCCTGTTCACGGGGTAAAGGTTTTATTTCCTGACAGAGATTAGATAAATACCGGGTTACATGGACCCGGATCTTGGTTGATAACATGGATCGAATAAAGAGGTTAATATGATCAGTATACTTGATTTGGCTACGATTGGGGTCTATTTTTTGTTTCTCCTGGTGATCGGGATTATCAGTTATCGGAAGGTGAAAAACGAGAATGACTTCGCCCTGGCCGGCAGAAATCTCGGTTATCCCACTTTGATCAGCACGATAACCGCAACCGCCATTGGTGCCGGTGCCACACTGGGTGTCGGGGGGCTTTCCTACAACATGGGTATTGTGGTGTTGTGGTCTGTGATTGCATATGCTCTGGGATTGATCGGCTTCTCTCTGATCGCTGGTGTAATCAGACGCATTGAGGTCTGGACCATTCCGGAAGTGCTGTATAAACGATATGGAAATACCACGCGGATTATCTGCACCTTTTTTCTTATATTTGGAATTATTGCCTTGTTCGGTGTCCAGGTGGCCGCCTTGGGAACGGTTTTTTCAGCGGTGGGAAATGTCTATGGAATCACATACAGTTGGGCGGTGGTGATTGCCGGGACGGTTATGGTGGCCTATACGTTTGCCGGGGGGATGTATGCCATTGCCTATACCGAGATGCTTCAGGCCCTGCTACTGTTGATCGCATTGGGTGTTTTACTGCCATTTTTTGTTTTCAGTGATCTGCCTCTCGGGCAAATGACCGAGCAGCTTCCCAGCAATATGCTGGATTTCTGGACGGGTGCTCCCTGGCATGTAATTGTGGGCTGGTTTTTGACCTTGATACCCATTTGTTTCATTGATGTTTCGCTCTGGCAGAGAGCCTCTTCGGGCCGGGATGAAAAAGTGGTCAAAAAAAGTATCCTGATCTCCGCCTTGCTTTATTTCGGGTATAGTGTTGCGATTATTCTGGTAGGAATGGCCGGTCTGATCCTTTTTCCCGATCTTGTTTCGAATTTTGGAACCTCCGACGTCGTTATCCCACTAGCCATTACCTCTCAACTGCCGACATTCGTGGTCGGTCTGGCCCTGGCCGCTATACTGGCTGTGATCATGTCAACGGCAGCCAGTATTCTGATGGTCGCCGGGGTGACCGTGTCAAGGGATGTCGCTCGAATCTTTTCCCCTGATTTGAGTGAAAAAAAGGGGCTGCTTGTTGCCAGAGGTTCAGTCATTCTGATCGGAGTTTTAGGCATGGCCTTTGCCTTACTGATGAAGGGGATATTTGACATGATGATGCTGGCCTTTGCCCTCTTTGTCTCCGGGGCGTTTATCCCCACCATGGCCGCATTGTTCTGGGATAAAGCCACCAACAAAGGCGCTGTCTCCAGCATGGTCGGTGGGATGATTATGGTGACGCTTCTCTATGCCCTGAACAAACCGTACAACATCGAGCCAATTTTCGGTGCTCTCGTGGTCTCTTTCCTGCTTATGGTACTGGTAAGTCTGGCAACCTATAAACCCGGAGAAACAACACCAGCACTGTCCTCATTGGAAGATTAGGTACCACGGGCGGAGATCGACACAGATGATTTTTAAAATCATTTTTTGGTGGACCCTCTTCAAACTAATCCGGTTTGAATTTAAGGAGGCTTTTTCTATCTTTATTCACATCTTCCCGGTCCAACACAAAGGGTCTGTATTTTCCCTCCAGCCAGAGCTGTAATTGATCATCGTAATGGGGGCTCATGAAATTGCCTGAGATACCCCCCGGAAGGACCCGCTTCGAATTTTGTGGGTTGGCAAAATCGATAATATGCCTGAAGGAAGCACCGCCACCCTGGACTTGAAATCCTTTGGATACTTTGAAATAGGTCGGATTTACAGTAAAAATGCTTCCTCCAACGGAAAAGGGTCCCAGATTGAATAACCTGCCGAGAAGTTTTGATTTCTTACCGAAAGGGTGGTAAATCGTCAGGGTGTGAAGTTTGCCCCACTGCCAGTCCTGAATGTCATCACCCAGGGTTTCCTGCAGATATCGGATGGATTCTTTGAAACTTTTGGCCAACACATCATCCATCGATTCTATTTCTGGCGTTTCCGGATTATCGAACCAGGGGGATTCTCCCTTTTGAATTATCTCACGGAGCACGTTAAAGGGAATATTTTTGTCCCCGGTCAGGTAATAACCATAAAGATCCTTCCCCAGCCGGTTTTTAAAAATATTCTCCGGTAGATAATTCAAGAAGACGTTAAAAATCGAGGCTTCAACCTGATCTTTTCGGGCGCTGAAATCCCATTGTTGAAGCTTTTTCAGAGCCGCTGCTTCTATTGGCAACAGCTTATTGTTTTTCAATGCGGTCACAATAAGAGGAACCCAATCCCTGGCCATGACGATTAACAGATCGCCCTGCATGGTTTCAAAGTCTTTTGATGTCAATTGTTCTTTTTCCAGCAACAATTCCTGAATTCTCATGAACCGGTCGGGGGTTGCGTAATATTTGGTAATGACATAAGGGTATCCTGCGGGTTCGACTTTGTTATTCGCATTGACGATAAATCCCTGTTGAGGATTTCTTAGATGGGGTTGTTCATCATCCGGCACATATCCATCCCAATTATATTTCCCCTCCCAGCCGGGAACCGGCAGTTCTCCGGTGAAGTTTCCCCGTTTAGGAATTCCACCCAGAAAGTAGAAGCCAATATCTCCCTGGCTGTCAGCATATACCCAGTTCTGCGGCGACTTTGCATATCCGGCGGCGATTTCAATATCTTTGACCGACTTGGCTCGGTTAACCAACCAATATCCTTTGAATGCTTTAGGGAAATCGACCTGGGTCCAGCGCATCGCAACCGCATAACCGATAGAATCCTTATGTTTATTCAGGTCATCAATGATCGGCCCATGACGTGTCACATTAATTTCATAGTTCACCGCTTCCGATCCCTTGACGCGTATAGAGGTATTGACAGTTTTCATCTCCTCCCACTTACCTTTAAACAGATAGTGTTTTTTGTTTTCAGGATGAACTTTTTCAAGAAAAAAATCGATATCGTCATGGTGGGAGTTTGTCACACCCCAGGCGGTAAATTTATTGGCTCCGCCAATGACAAACGGTAACCCGGCAACCAGTGCGCCGGACACATTCATCCCGGGGACCGAAATGTGACCCTCATACCAAATACTGGGAACAGTCAGATTGAGATGCGGGTCGTTGGCAAATAACGCCTGACCGCTTTTTGATTTCCGCGGAGCAACAACCCAGCCGTTACTGGCACCACCACTGTTAAACCCAAGAAAATCGCCTGCATATTGAAGGGTCTTTAAATACTCTAGTCCAATTTCAGGTATTGGATTTTCACCTTCGGGAATAATGGCCGGAAATCCGGATGGATAGAGAATGAAAAGCTCTTTCGCCAGATTTTCGCCAACTTTTTCGATAATAGCCGCATGCAGCAGCTCAGTCTTGAATGCATAGTTCATGGTCCATGACATATAGAGCATGATGCCTATGCTGTCAGAAATTTTCCAGGGTTCAGGCTGGTAGCCGAGGATCATGAATTCGACAGGCAGTGAATGGGTGCGGTTTTCCAGAAAGTAATTAATTCCGGCGGTAAAAGCCTTCAATGAATTAAGGCTCTCCGGCGACAGTTTCTGCTGCCAGTTCTCTATGGGAACCGAAGCGCCGAGAATTCTGAAAAGCTTATCTACATTCAGCAGTGAACTGCCAAGAATCTCTGAGAGTCTTCCTGCACCTGCCCGACGGGCAAGGTCCATCTGAAAAAGCCGATCCTGAGCCTGACTGTAACCCATCGCAAAGTAAGCATCCTTGTCACTGTCAGCGAATATATGCGGCATGCCATAAGAATCGCGGATAACCTCCACTTCGCCTGATAAACCGGGCACGTGGTATGTACCGGTATAATCTGGGAGGGTCGATTTCAGGTACCCATATAAAGCACCTACCGTAATTATCAATATGACAAAAACAATGGCAACGCCCCATTTTAAGATTTTCACTATCGTTCTCCGAAATTATGAAGGAGTAAAGTATAATCACTATTGTAAAGATCTGATTCAGTAGAAATGTTAGGGTTTTCTTTCTTGATCGTCAACAAGCATCTTGAAATCTGATGCTGAGTGAAAATTGATACCTGACAACTCGGCTCTGCCCTGTTTTAAGCAATATAGTGCGTATCAGCTTGACATCGACATAAAAGAAAGGTACTCTTTCCTTAAATACGCAATATATTACTTAGTCATGAGGCGGATATGGATCCAATTTCATATGGCAAAACGATCAAAGAACGGCGAAAATTTCTGGGGATTGATCAACTATCCTTCTGCAGTATTGCCGAGCTCTCCCAGCATACACTCAGTAGTATCGAAAATGGAACGGGTAACCCATCCCTTTCAACACTTATTAAAGTCCTTGACGTATTAGGAATGGAGCTGAAAATCGAAATTAGAAGAGTTGAATAATGGGGAAAAAAGCAGGTGTATATCAAAACGGTATGTTAGCTGGGACACTGGAAAAAAAAGCCAACGATCACTATGTTTTCGAATATGACTTCGCCTATTTCCATGACCGCTCCAAAGAACCGGTCAGCTTAACACTGCCAAAATCCAAAAGGGTTCATGTGAGTAACCACCTGTTTTCTTACTTTTACGGATTGCTTGCCGAAGGAAACTTAAAGACGCTTCAATGCCAGCAGTTAAAAATAGATGAAAACGACCATTTTACACGTCTGATTAAGACCGCTCATACGGATGTAATCGGATGCACAACCATCAAAGAGATTCCTGAATGAATCCCTGCCCTTCCTGCCTGAAAGAAGTCAGACAAAAAGATCATTTCTGTCCGAAATGTTCAAAAGAGTTGTTTGGTGGAGATAGAAAGATCAAACCGCTCCTGGACTTCGATAAGCAGGAGTACGTTTCGTTTCAAAGGGAAGCCTCCGGGAGTTTTTCCATTTCGGGCGTGCAAGACAAAATTTCACTATCAATCCAGGAAGAGAGACTAACACCAACAAAAACCGGTGGTCTCTATATCTTAAAACCAGTTCCAACATTGGAGGTCCCCCAATTTCAAAATGATATCCCCGCAAATGAACATCTAACAATGCAATTGGCCGGACAGGTCTTTAAAATCACCACAGCGTCCAACTGTCTGGTACGTTTTAATAATGACGAACCGGCCTATTTAACAAAAAGGTTTGATGTAGCGGATGGCGTAAAGATCGCACAGGAAGATTTTTGCCAATTATTGAATATGACCGAGGAAACACATGGTCAAAACTATAAATACGATTCCAGTTATGAACAGGCAGCTTCGGTTATAAAAACATACTGCTCAGCTGTTCAAATTGAGAGTGAAAAATACTTTTATTTATCGCTGTTCTGCTACCTGTTTTCCAATGGAGACGCCCACCTGAAGAATTTTTCCCTGCAGCAAACCCCATACAATGACTATATATTAGCTCCGGCCTACGATCTAATTTCAACAGCAGTCCATTTCCCTGATGAGGCCCGCACTGCTCTCGATCTGTTTGAAAATTATGAATCTGATAGTTTCAAGGAAAATGGCTTTTATAAAAAAATCGATTTCCTTAAACTCGCAGAGTTTCTGGGCGTAAAAAGAAATCGCGCCGTTTCTTTTATTGACAGGTTCTTCACAAGATATGAAAAAACCCTGGCATTAGTCCACCGCTCATTCCTCAGTGAAGAAGCAAAAGAGCGGTTTTTGGTATTATTTGACGATAGGCTGAATGCGATTGAAAGCTGAGTTCGTATCAATCAGAATGTTTCATCAGGACAATTAAACAAATAAGGAATATCTGTTGTCGGTCGTACACAAATTATCGCAATCTGACTGACGAAACAGTGACAGGACGGTACCAGTTAAGTACCTGTTGAGAAAGGGAGGCATCCTCTCATAAAAAAAGAATCCGTTCTTTGTTTCTTAACCGATACCCCGCATTCCTCAATAAATGTTTTAGTCAGGTCCGCGAATAGTTGATAGGCCGCGTCATCGTTTTCCAAAGCCTGGTAAAATATGAAGAGCGTTGTATGATCAATTGACTTCTCTCCCAATCAACTACAGGTTGCATTGATCCAGTCCAGTCTTCTGGGAAACATAAATTCTGCGCCCCGCCATGTGAGTTTTTCCCACGACATGAAGACTAAAAGGGAAAGCTTTAGTTTTATTGTTATACATTCTGCTTTTCGATTTCTCTATTAAAATCAGATTGTTGGATTGGAATAATGCGCTGTTCAATGTCTGCCCAGATTTTACGTTTCATTGTTCGAAGATCATATTCAGACTGAAGATTGAGCCAAAACTGAGCTTCAATACCAAAATATCTTTGTAGTCGCAGTGAAGTATCTGCTGTGATTGACCTTTTTCCATTTACAATTTCACTAATCCTATTAGGAGGAACTGACAGATCTCGTGACAACTTATTGATACTTATTTCCATAGGTTTCATGAAATCATCATGTAAAATTTCACCGGGTGTGATGGGATCAAGTAACTTTTCTTTGCTCATTTGTATATCTCAATGATAATCAACAATTTCTACATTATAAGCATTGCATTCATCCCAATTAAAACAAATGCGCCATTGCTTGTTAATACTAATTGCAAATTGATCTTTTGTATTACCTCCTAATGCATGAAACTTATTGCTAGGATTAAGCATTAAAGCTTCTAAGCTGGGAGCAGCATGGAGTACTATCAGACGTTTTCTTGCTTGGCGCTCAAAGGATTGAAAACGGCGCACTCTTTTGTCGTAAAATAGCTTTTCAGTGTCTTTGCAGGAAAATGTCTTGATCATATATAATATGTATTACGTATCTCGTAATATGTCAAGCGTATTGAAATGAATTTTGGATACCGCCGAACTGACCGGCGGCCCACGCTACCTCGATTTCCGAAGTAAAACATGGTTTACCACTAGGCAACGCAAAAACCACAAAACCGCGAGGGCCGTCCGACTGCATGTGCACGTTATATTTATTTTCTATGATTTCAATGTTTTTTGCTAATTATTTTGACTTGAAATATGCGAGCATGTAAAATACCAAATATTGGTACTTGCTCACTTAAAAAAGGAATAACTATGGCAAAAAACACTAGTATCACTCTTAGCAATCATTTTGATTCTTTCATTACCCAACAGATCAAAACTGGTCGATATAGTTCAACCAGCGAAGTCATTAGAGCCGGGTTGCGAATTCTTGAAGATACTGAAACAAAACTTGAAACACTTCGTAATTTGCTAGATGAAGGCGAAGAAAGTGGTTTTGTCGAGTACTCTTACGAAAAATTGATCGAATCAATTGATCAAGAAACTCACTAATGCCTTCATTCAAACTCTCCCAAAAAGCAGTCACAGATTTAGTCGAAGTTGGAATATATACGACAAAAATATGGGGTAAATCTCAACGTAATATTTACCTCAAACAATTTGATGACTGCTTCATTCAGCTTTCTGAAATTCCTAATCTTGGACTCAAATGTGACTATATTCGAGAAGGATACAGAAAGTTCCCTCAAGCTAGCCACGTGATATACTACAGATTGAATCCTAAAAATGTTGTTGAGATCATCCGAATTCTCCACAAATCGATGGATGTTGATTCAAAGTTTTAAAAATATAACGCCGGGCTCAGTTGCGGCCCACGCCGAATTTTGATCGAAGCAGTAACAAGTCGTATCATGTTGGGCAATATAAGGACCCAAAAGGGCGAGGGCCGTCCGACTGCATGTGTTATAATATGTATTTAATCACCCGGAATTTCTGGCAATTTGTTTAAAGCAATCACAAATCTATTTAGATCGAATGGTTCTTGTTTGGCTAATACTTCAAAGATTTCGGAAGAGACCACAGCTCCAATTAACTCTTTTGACATTTTTTCTGAATATCCCGCTCTCATCAATCTATCAAACGTCTGTTGTGTTTCTGGAGGATCATTTGATTTTAATTGATTATCAACTACCTCCAGAATTGAAGCTTTCAAATTTGAATTTCTCTCCATATATTTTCCTTTTGGTTATCGATTATAACACGAGTATAAGCCGCGGCACACGCAGAGTAAAGCCGAAGCGGTAATAAGTTGTGAAACAATGGGGTAACAACAAGCCTAAAAACCACGGGTGCCGTCGGCTTGATACATTCGTTAGGGACTAATTTTATTGACTATTTAGAATATTCAACCAATGATTGATTTCATTTTGGTTGGTAACGGTTTGTACCCTATCTTTTTTCATCTCTTTTAGAAAGATCTCACGCAAATCTGAATTATTTTGTAGATCTGTTTCAAATACACCAAGAGATTTCCGAAGTATCTCCGCTACCATCATCTGAAGTATCTCCACCATCAGCAGGAGCCATGGTTATCGTTCCAGCATCAGCAGTCTGCCCAGCAGATATTGTCAGGTTTGTGGATGCTCCGACATATATAGTTGAACCCGAAATATCTAGTCCTTGCAAAGTTAAAGTTCCCTTGCTTCCTGTGGGGATGTTGTTGATTGTTCCTTTTCCCTCAGACACATCATCATCTTTTGTATAGTTGCCATGCCAGACCCGCTGACCATGCCCCGAATTGTTATAACAGCAGCTGGAATTTCAGAGAATTCGGGTGGGTTTATCAGGTTTTTATCGATCTGATTGACCTTTTGACTCCAGATCAATTTTGCTTTAATGCTTCCAGTCCCACCAGTATTCGATTTTTAGCTGAATCCTTACATGAAAGAATAAAAATGGGAAAAATCAGTGCTATCAAAAAAAATCTGTTTCTATTTTTCTTGAACAGAACCCTACACTAACCAGTTAAGCAAATCCATAAGCATGGATCGTCGTTCTCAAAAATTCTATCATCCCATAGTTTCAATTTGGTAAACATTGCCAAATCGGATTGATTATCTCATTTAAAACCGATACAGTTCCTGCCTCATTAATAAAATCCCAATTGGATATAACTAAAATAGTTCGTATTCCAATCAATCCTCTGACAATCTTCCTCATATTTTAAGAAGCATTATTCAAATGTAAGAACCGTTTATTGACAGAAAAAAGTATCTTTTTTAGTCCCGATTTGATTTCCAGGCCGGACACGGTTCAATATAATCTATCCGATCATTCTATTCTATATCTATGCCTATCCGGTCAGCATGTTTCAACATTTGTACTTCTATGGTTTCACCACCGTTGACAGTCGGACCCGCTTCAAGATATCTTTGCCATGTGCGCATGAGAACGAGAATATTGGAGACCGTTATTCCGTTATCTACAACAAAAATAAGAAACATTTACTTGATGCCAATAATACCCCTGTAATCCCACACGATGAATGGTGATTTTCAACAGTAGATTTGTTGATGACATGAGCCTGATGTATTTTATATTTGTGACACCCAGGCCATCAGGTCCAGCTAGCTGATGGGTGATCAGATGAAGAGAAATAACATGTAAGAAATAGGTGGTGTTATTCAGCTTTCCACTTTTTTATACCACAGATCTCTCAGGAATTCCGGGTGAGGTTAATATGAATATCATGATTATCCACGGGTACCTCTTAAGTGGCACTGGCAGCAATCTATACGTATCTAATCTATGTTCGGAATTCTGTCGGCAAGGCCATGATGTTTCCGTGGTTTGTCAGGAGAACAAACCGGAAGATTTTGATTATATCACAGAGATTGTCGATTTTTCAGATGATAATAAAAAGCAGACTTCCAAACAAACTGGTAATTCCATTAATCCAGGGAAGTGCATACTATATCGACCCAATCTGGGCGGGTTTTTACCGGTTTATGTATACGATGAATACGAAGGTTTTGAGGTCAAAGAATTTACTGTTACCTCTGAGGCTCAAATAGAGCAATATAATGAAAGAAACCAGCAGGCCCTTGAAACAATTTTTAAAAAAGATAATCAGGAATTGATCATATCAAATCATACTATTATGCAACCTGTATATGCATCAAGAGCATTTAAAGATACCGGCCAAGGCCACCATTTTACAGTGGTGCATGGCAGCTGTTTGAATTTTTCGGTTCGCAAAAGTGTTCTTTTAAAAAAGTATGCTTTGGAATCAATCAGGGGTTCAGATAAAATCATTTTTGTCAGCTCTCACTCTAAAGATGAATTCATGACGTTCTTTGACAATGACCCGCAGATAGGAAGGAAGGCCATCATCAATTGGGCCGGTGTAAACATCGAAAAATTCCAACCCCTTCATAGCTCCAATGAAAAAATTGAGAGAGTCGGTAAACTGATTGACAAAAATCGAAACCGTGTCCTGGATTCGAAAGGCAGAACGAAAATGGATAAACAGGGCTTCCGAAACAAATTCACCCTACTGAAAGAAGCTTCTGAACTAAAACAAGCAATTGATGATTTAAACGAATCCGTCGACAACTGGACACCGGATGCAGATGTTGCCGAAAATCTGAGCAATATCAGGTGGAACGAGGATAGTATGGTGCTGTATTATGGCAAGTATCTGTGGACAAAAGGGATTCAACTATTGATAACCACTGCTCCGTTGGTGCTTCAGGAACATCCGGAAACAAAGTTTATCATCGTCGGATTTGGGTCATACAGAGGATATTTAGAATCTCTTGTTAGCGCCCTGGATACAGGAAATAAGGATATTTTCAAATTATTGCTCACGCAGGAATCATTCTTCACTGACGAAAAGGAGAGTACCTCCTCTATTTTTTTTAAAGCGCTTTTAAGCAGACTGGAAGAAGATGATGATTTTTCAGAAAAGTACTTCCAGATTTCAAAAAACAACCTCTCCGATAGGATTATATTTACAGGCGTGATGAATCATGAGGAGCTTAAAGACCTTATACCTGTGTCAAATATTACCATTGCCACTTCCATTTTCCCTGAAGCTTTTGGGATGGTTGCAGTCGAAGCCCTCGCTTCAGGCATTCTTCCCATGCAAACCAATCACACCGGATTCCGCGACGTCATAAGAGTTTATATTGAAGCGTTTCAGGATATTTTTGATAAAAAAAGGCTTCAGGCTTTACGACTCGACGAATCCCTGATCTTTAATCTTGCAAATAATATCAAAGTATTTCTTCATTTTTACAAAAAAATGAATGAAGAAGAATTGAATACGATTAGGAAAAGAAGCCGATCTGTGGCCGAAACATACTATTCATGGACTACAGTCGCAAACAACTTTATTCAATTGGCCAGAAAATAACCTCCATTTTGTAGGATTTGAGTAACCATGCGTGTATTAATAACCAATACCGGCCCTTGGGGGACAGGAAGCGGGACTGTCGCAGACGGTGTGATGAATGAACTGATCAAACGCGGACATGAGGTTATTGCTTTTTTTCCAGATACCGGACTCCCTGGACCCGGTAGAGAGAAATACTACAATCAGAAACACAAATACAGAATAGTACCTTTCCCCGCTGAATATAATGGTATTAAACTATACACTTTCCCGCTCATTATCCCCGATCCTAATCCGAGAAATTTCAAGGATGCCTGGACTTTCAAAAAACTTAGCAAATTTGAATTTGATGCCTACTTTGGGTATATGAAGAGAGAACTTGTTAAGGTTTTAACTGAGTTCAAGCCAGATGTCGTTGAATGCCAGCATATTTGGATTTTTGATAGCATTCTGAAATCCCTTGATTATCCCTACATTTGTGTTGCCCATCACAGTGATCAATTAGGCTTTTTATATGATCAACGGATGCAGCCGATTGCAAAAAAATCCGCCCAATATGCATCTTACATATTCGCAATTTCTGATTTTGTCAGACAGGAGGTCATTGACCTTTATAATGTTAATCCGGAAAAAGTTATCGTTATTCCAAATGGATATCACCACGAGATATTTTTTCCTTTTAAAGTCGATCGTGAAAAGGTTTTCAGAACATTTTCTATCACTGCCAACATCGATCTTCCTGTAATCACTTTTTGCGGAAAAATTTCGAAAACCAAGGGTGTAGATATCCTTCTGAGGGCCAATAAATTTATTCAGAGAAAAAAGAAGGTCATCTTAATACTTGCCGGTTGTGGGGAATTGGATAGTTTTTCTGAAAGGGAAATGAATCAGTTCTCTTATGAGAATGTATTCTTTATTGGTCACAGGAGCATGGAAGATTTAGCCCAACTGCACAATATTGCCACTTTATCAATCCTTCCTTCGAGAACAGAGGGGTTTGGAATTGCTGCCCTCGAGGGAATGGCTTGCGGAATTCCTGTTGTTGCATCAAATGTGGGTGGTTTGTCTGACTTTGTTGTCGGATCAATTATCCCACCAACTAATCCAAAAGCGCTCGCTACCGCAGTTTTGAATATTTTACAGTCACCGGAAAATGAGTACTTAAACCTGAAGAAAAGAGCCTCTGCAAAGGCTCAGGAATATTCATGGAAATCTCTGGTAGATCAGAGGTTGGAATATTATTAGAAAATATCCCGTGGGGTGAAAAAAGTAAATTCTTGGCAAACCCTCAATTCATGAATCCCGTCCTGTCTAAAAATTAATTTCCCTTTAAACCTAAGAACGGAGAGACTTTACGGTAGATTTTGGGTCGAATTCTCATCTGTACATCGCAAATAACTGATTTGGATTGGTATTCGACATTTTCCAAGTTGGAAAAAAATTTAATCCAATCTACTACCAACCCTCCCCGCTAGCCCCCGTAAACATTGAAAAGGTATCTCCTCCACCAGAAGACCCGTATTCCTTCCTTATTAACCCCATCAATAGCTATAACCCTATCAAACCATGGCTATTTCTTTGTTTAATACGATTTTTATTTGAAGATACGGAAAAAGGTAGAAAGCGGCGTATAGATGCCGTTACACGGTCAAAGATCTGCGATTGGCGAGAACGCAATCTATCTGCAGGTGAGATCGCTCAACTCCTGTCCGAAGATGGGATTGAGATCTCCGTTCGCACCGTCGAACGCATCCTGGCCGAAGAGGGATATACAAAACTTCCACGCCGGACAAAACTCAGACTCGGCCTCACCCAGAAGGGTGCCGAGGTTCCCGCTGTTTCCAAAAAAATCGAACTTGGCCCTCTTTCAGGTCAAACACTCGGTTGCGAAGCCGGGGGCATATTTCTATTTACCCCCTTTATTGAAAAACTGCGCATTCTTCAGGTCGTAAAAGAGGCTGGTCTACCAGGATCAAAAGTCATTCCGGCAGTCAATTACTTTCTCTCTTTTCTGGCTCTAAAACTTCTGGGTACGGAACGATACGCCCATATCGGGGATCATTCGTTCGATCCCGGCCTGGGCCTCTTTGCCGGATTGAATGTGCTGCCGAAATGCACAGCCATGTCCACCCATTCGTACAGTTTGGATCCCGTGCACTTGATAAAGCTTCAGAAAAGTTTCATCAAACAGGCTTCCAAATTAGGTCTGTATGACAAGCGCATCGTCAATCTGGACTTTCACACGATTCCCCACTTCGGAGATGAATCCGTGCTTGAAACCCATTGGGCTGGTGCCCGCAACAAAAGGATGAAAGGGGCCTTAACCCTGTTTGCACAGGACGCCGAATCGAAACTGATACTATATACTGCAGCTGA
>Ga0075122_10001212_pt1 | contig 18706 bp, 18 predicted proteins | sample AntAceMetag02UKB_FD_69790 | JGI IMG/M metagenome (GOLD analysis project Ga0075122, IMG submission 69790) | Saline lake microbial communities from Ace Lake, Antarctica - Antarctic Ace Lake Metagenome 02UKB | ecosystem: Environmental > Aquatic > Non-marine Saline and Alkaline > Saline | place...
AGGTTCAAAAACTTCAGGAGAGTTTTAAAAAAATAAGATATTTACATGTAAGTAGATGGAATAAATTTCAACAAATTGCAGATGAATTATTAAATGAAGAACTTGATAAACTAGGTTATAGTAAATATAAAAGGTAAATATAAAAGGTAAATATTTAAACATTCTTTATTTTGGATAAACATGGCTGAAAAATTTTTTTGGGCTGACCAAATTGCTGATATAATAATAAAAGAAAGGGGTAATAAAAGAGAATATGTTTGTGCATCTGGAATTACTCCTTCTGGAACAATTCATATTGGAAATTTTAGAGAAATTATAACCACTGATTTAGTTGTTAAGGCTTTAGAAGATAAAGGGAAAAAAGTTAGATTTATTTATTCATGGGATGACTTTGATAGATTTAGAAAAGTTCCTAAAAATGTTTCTAAAGAATATGAAAAATATATTGGTATGCCTTTAAGTGATATTCCTTCCCCATTTGAAAAAGGAAAAAGCTATGCACAACATTTTGAAAAAGAACTTGAAGAACAATTAAAAAAAGTTGGAATTAAACCAGAATTTATTTATCAAAATAAAATGAATAAAAATTGTAAATATGCTAAACTCAAAACTTGCAGTTGAAAAAAGAAGAGATATTATGGATATATTGAATAAATATAGAAGAGAACCTTTAAATGAAAATTGGTGGCCTGTTGTTGTTTATTGTGAAAAATGTAAAAAAGATTTTACAAAAATAATTAATATTAAAGGATATGAAATTGAATATGAATGCAAATGTGGTTTTAAAGGAAAAGTTGATTTTAGTAAAAAAGGAATTGTAAATGCTCCTTGGAGGGTTGATTGGCCAATGAGGTGGAAATATGAAGGAGTTAATTTTGAGCCAGGAGGAATAGATCATAGTGTTCATGGAGGCTCATTCACAACAGCGAAGGAAATTGTTAAGGAAATCTTTAATGGTGAAGTCCCAATTTATCAATTTTATGATTGGGTGAAAATAAAAGGTGGAAAAGAATTTTCAAGTTCAACTGGAAATGTTACAACTGTAAATGATGCTTTAGAGGTTTATGAACCAGAAATTCTTAGATATTTATTTGTTGGAACAAAACCAAAAACAGGATTTCAAATAAGTTTTGATAATGACGTGATAAAAATTTATGAAGACTACGACACTTTAGAAAAAAAATATTATGATAAGAAAGCAGATGCTAGAGAAAAAAGAATTTATGAATTGTCGAGATTAAAAATTAGTGAAAAAAGACCAGAAAAAGTTAGCTTTAGGCATTTGGTTTCATTGGTTCAAATAGGAAAACTTGGTGGCTTAAACAAAGAATCAAAAATAAGAGCAGAAAAAGTTAAGAATTGGGTAGAAAAATATGCTGATGAAGATATGAAATTTAAAGTTCAGGATAAAGTAAATATTAAATTAAATAAAAAAGAAAAACAAGCTTTAATTCAACTTAAAGAAGTTTTAAAGAAAAAGAAACATACTGAAGAAAATTTGTTTAATGAGTTTTATAAAATATGTGAAACATTGGATATAAAAAATACTGAGTTCTTTGATGCAGCTTATAGAGTTATGATTAATAAAAAGAAAGGTCCTCGACTCGCTGCTTTAATATTAAATGTTGGACAAGATAAGATAATTAAATTATTAGGAAAAATAAAATAATGGTATTAATTGTTAAAAACAACATAAGAAAAGTTGTAAAAGAACTTGATAAAGAAAATTCTGTATCCAGTGTTGCTGAAGAAGTTGGACTAGAACTTGAAAGAAAAGTTGAAAGAATTCTAGAAAATGCAATTGATAGAGCTAAAGCAAATGGGCGAAGAACAATTCAGGCTCGGGATTTGTGAGAATGGGAAATGAAAAGAAGAGAGATAAAATAATTAATGAAGAAGAAATAAAATATAAGGTGGATGAAAATCTTTATATTGTGGGTGGAAAATACTCTAGGCAAGTTATTGAAAGGCGTGAAGAAAAAAACAAAAAGTCCTTGAAGAAACTAATAGAAAATGTGAGAGAAAATTCAAAAAGTTTTTAGATAAAATTAAATAATATTAAAATGCCAAAGAATAAATCAAAAGGGGCGAAGATGGATAAAAAAGCATATTCTAAACAAGGTAAAAAAAATCGTGCAGCTGGTGCTAGATTTGAACTAAAAGTTCGTGAAAATTTAGAATCACAAGGATGGATTATTGACAAGTGGACAAATAATGTTGATATTGAAGAAAATAAACTTGTAAAAGCGAAGAGAAAATATAATCCTTTCAAAAAAATGCTAATTGTTGGAACAGGCTTTCCAGATTTTATTTGTTTTAAAAAATCTGGTGGAAAAAATTATGAAGTGATTGGTGTTGAAGTTAAAAAAAATGGTTGGCTTGATAAACAAGAAAAAGAAAAATGCAAATGGTATTTAGATAAAAAAGTTTTCTCAAAAATTTTAATTGCAAAGGCTGTTAAAGAAGGAAGAAAAATTAATGTGGAATATATTGATTTCAAGAAGAAATATAAGAATAAATCACAATAATCTTTAAAATTTCTAATTTACTTCATATTTTATGGAAAAAGGACTTGTTAGGTTATTATTATCAGTTTTGACATTTTTTACATTTACTTCTTATAATCCAAAATTTAATTCCCCTAATTCTCTTATAAAAACATTAAACAATATAGAAGAAAGTTATACTAAAGATAAACCTGAAATTTATATTCCTTTTGAAAAAGAATTAAGATCTATTGAAGAAGAAAAATCTATACCCTGGATTTATGATTGCAAAAATAAAGCAGTAAAATACCAAAATATTTTAAAGAAAAACAATGAAATATCATACATTGCAAATGGATGGATTCCGAATTATAGATACTTGCATGCTAGAGTATATGTTTTCAATAAAAAAGCAGGAACATGGCACATGATTGATCCTACATGGGGAAAAGGACAAGATGGTTTGCCAGTAAAATATTATCAAAATTGGCAGGTTCATTTTATTTTTAATAAAGATGCAACTCAAGAAGATATAAAAAATGAAAGAAATTATATTGCAAAATGCCGAAAGAATAAAAAAACATATAGGGAATTTAAAAAAAATTTAGATAATAAAAAATGAAAAAATTAATCCTGCTTTGTTTTATGTTCTTGATTTCTATTTCTCTAATTTGTGGTTTTTGTGAAGAAGGACAAATTAATATAAATAGTGCGAATTTAGAAGAGCTTGATAATCTCTATGGAATTGGTCCTGCTTATGCTGAAAGAATTATTAATGAGCGACCTTTTAGTTCTGTAAATGATTTAATAAGAGTTTCTGGAATTGGGGAAATAACTCTTGATAAAATAATAGAGCAGGGATTAGCATGTGTGGAAGGAGAAGGAGAAAAAGAAGGAGAAGAAGAGGAAATAATTAAAGAAGTTACTCAAGAGAGTATTAAAGAATATTTAGAAGACCCTGTGAACAGGTTGAGTGGGGAAGCTACTTTAACTCCAGAAATAATAAGTTTAACTCCTGAAATTATAAAATTAAATACTCCAAAAGATATAAAAAGTGAAGATAATATTGAAAGTTTAGACAAGACAGATTATGCAAAATATGGTTTTATTGGTTTTTGCATTTTAATTGGTGTCTTATTAATATTAAAAAATAAAAGAAAACAAAAAAATGAAATCATATAACAAAGAAAAAGAAACAAAAGGAATTCAAGCAATGTTAATCTTTGAGATAATTGGGAGGCCAGCAGAAAATTTAGTTAAGACTTTAGAAGAAATTATCAAGAAAATTGATGAAGAAAAAGGAGTTGAGGTAAAATCTAAAGACATCAAAGAACCCACTACTATGAAAGATCAAAAAGATTTTTTCACAACTTTTGCAGAAGTTGAAGTTGAAGTTGAAGAAATATTATATCTTGCTCTTTTAATGTTCAAATATATGCCTGCCCATATTGAAATTGTTTCTCCTGAATTAATTGCTTTAACAAACAATGGATGGGGAGAAATTTTAAGTGAATTAACAAGAAGGCTTCATGGGTATGATGAAATTGCAAGAGTTTTAAGGTTTCAAAATAATCAAATGCAGGAAAAGTTGAAAGAGCTTATGCCTAAAGACAAGGGAGAGATCACTAAAGCGAATACAAATCCACACAGTGATTTGCATAAAGAAAAAGATAAAAAAGAAGAGGAGAAATAATTACTTTTTTCCCTTAGCTATTTTTAATAAATTAATTTCTTTTTCTGCGCCTTTATATTTTGCTTTAAAAAACCAGATTACAACTAATAAAATAATTACTACCATTGACCAACCAAGAATCTTTCCTGTATTGCTTTTCTTAATTTCTTCGCAAGTATCTAAACAACATGTTGCATCTCTTGCTTGAATTATAGTTCCATTACATTTTTCATTGTCTCCACATATTGTCCCGTTTTCTTCTGCACAAGTTTTTGTTGAAACTATTTCTATTTCATCTTCCTCTTCTTCAGAATCAGGAGTTGTTTCTTCATCTTCTTCTGTTGTTGTTTCTTCTTCTGATTTATTTTGCTCTTCTGTTTCTATTGTCTTAATCACAAAAATATAAACAGGTATTTTATAAGTTACATTTTCTGTTTTTAATTCTATAAAACTAAAAGAAGTTTCATCTCCTAAATTGAATTCTAAATTTTTTATTTCTCCAGAAAATAATTCAATATCTGGTTCAAATGTTTCTGAACTAAACAAAGATTCAAAGAAACTTTTTCCTGTTGTTGTCTCATTTTCACTAATATCTATCTCTATTTTAAAATCCCTTAAATTTTGAACTTCTATTACAAAAGCCTCATCTGCTATTATAAATCCAGGATTTATTTTAAAATCAACTAAATTATCTGTAATTACAAAATTCTTTATAATGTCTTCTTCAACGATATTTACTCCTTGCATATATCTTGTATTTTCAATTCTTAAAGAATAGTTGTTTGGCTCTTTATCTCCTAATTGAGCATAAACATAATATTTATTGTCTATTTTTGCTATTTCATAGTTTAAAGGTATTTTTACATGTTCTCTATAAAAAAAGATATTTTCTTTTTCAAGATATTCTAAAAAATTTCCTGAGATTTCTGCCATTAATGTCTCACCTTGATTAAACTCTGTTTTCATATCAATTTCAACTGCTGATATCAAAGGTAATACTAATATTAAAAAAGCCAGTAAAATTAAAATTGTTTTTTTCATTTTCCCATTTCTTTTAATTTCTTTAAAACCTCATCAAGTTCGCTATGAGTTTTGTGATGTGTTTTTGGAACTGGTCTTGGAGTAGGTCTATGAGCAGCAGGCATAACTCTTCTTGACATTATTCTTCTTCTTGGGGCTACTGAAGCATGAGGAAATTCTGGTCTTGGTCCTTTTCTTGGAGGTGATTTTCTAAAATTAGATTTAATTCTAAACCAAAACTCTTTTAATTTATTTTTAAACACAATTCCGAGAACTACTAAAATAATTAAAATTATCAATATCCAAAAAAAAGCATTTGGCCCTGGTTTATCTTCTGGCATACAACAAATCTCATAAGAATCACATTCATATTCCCCACTTTGAATATATCCTTCTGCACATTCATAAGGTTCACAAACACCTTCATATAATTCACAATCATAATCTATCTCTTCTGGTTCTTCACATTCATCAAAGCAACAATAATTTGTATTAAAATATTCTAAAACATCTCCTGAGCATTCTTCTCCTCCTGTACAAATTTTTCCTCCTGCTTCTTCGCATGTTTGCTCTATTTTTTCAGTATCACAACAAACATAATAACTACCTAAACAACTATAATTCAAGATATTTCCTCCTGAATCATCACAATCTGCTGAAGACATGCAATAATATCCTAAATCAGAACAAGAAGATGTTGTGCTTCCTCCACCAGTAGTCTTTGGGAATATAGAATGTAAAATAAATGCAGTGTCTAAAATATTTCCTGAATTCCAACAACCGTCGTTTTCTTGTTCTTGTAATAACCATTCTTCTGCCCTTTCTTTCTCAGTAAATTCTTCGTACATAAAAGGATAAAGTGCTAAAGCAGTATCATAATATTTATCTCCTGAGGTAGACCAATATCCGTTACTAGATTGTTGAGAAATTACATCATAACGAAAATCTTCATATCCTGTTAAAGCATATAAAAAAACTTCTGGAAAATATTCATCATTTTCATTTGCCATTGTAATCAAATAAGGTATGTAAAGTGCAACATCTTCCCCCATAAAATATAAAGCTAATGTGGCCCACAAACTTCCTTCATAATCGCAAGCTCCTGAATCCATAAAACAAAATGAACTTACTTTTTCTGTTGTTGTTCCCCCCCCAGTAGCAGAAGAAGTTTTTTCTGAAACATGAATTGTAGAAGATGTATCGCTTTTAAACAATAAATTTGTTATAAAATCTTCATCACATGAAATTTCAAATTCCTCTTCATAACAATCAGAATTTATTTCTAACCAATACGCTGAAGAACTTAAAGACAAACAATTTCCTGCTGCAGAATTTATCTTTTTGTCTTCTCCAATTTCAATATCATGGTTCATTGAATTATAATTAATATTGCATGTAGATTCTAAATTAGGTTCTATTTGTAAATACCAAGTTATTTCAGAAGGAGTTCCGTTTTGATTAATCAACCAATCTTTTGCGGCTGAAGTTTCTAAAGCTAAAACTGCTTGAGCAGTTGTTTTAAGATCACAACTTGCTTCTGGCCAACATTCTCCGTCCTTTGCTTCTGCTCTAAGTTCACTACTGCATCTACTAACTGCAAGTGATGAAAATATTTTTTCAGTTACAGAAAGGCTATCGCATGTTTTTTCATCTATTTTATCTTCGAGACAAGCATAAGCATTATCAATATCTTCTTGAGCTGCAAATATTAAAGGGATGGTAAATATTAAAGCTAAGACTAAAATAAATAAAAACACCTTTTTTTCCATATTATCTAAAGTTAAATGTTGTTTTTAAAATTTGTTGTAGACAAATTTTATGTTGAGTTTTTTGGTAAGTTGCTGGGGGTTTTGGATTCATCTTGTTTTTTCTTCTTTGTCTTAAAATCTTTTTTCGAGGAATTAAAACTCTTCCTCACAACATAGTTTACAGGATTTTTAATTAACCTGCAAAAACTATCTGGGTTGCAAACTCCTACCCCTTGATAATATTCTCTGCAATTTGGAGGCATTAGAGGTTTTCCTTTATATGCTACTTTCAACTGGTTTTTAATTATGCCTTGCTTCAAAGGAGGAGTATTTTTCTCATTCCATTGATAAAGCCTTTTTTCAAGTTCATCTCTATCCATTCCAATTGACCTAAATAAATTTATTAAAATAAATATAGACCTTTGCCTTCCATCTGATAAACCTTTTAAGATTTTTTTAATGCAAGGTGGGAGATTATCTTCTGACAAATTTGTAATTTTAATTGATTTAAATTCTCCTGTCTTTTTTTCTTCATCTTCTGGATTATTATCTTTATGCCAATCCAAAGCCTGAACTAAAAGTTCTTTTGCTTCTCCTTCTTCTACATTAGGTGTAAAATTTCTTACCACAACTTTCATAGGGTCTGCATCTTTCATCTCAAACTTTTGAATTTCATCTAAATCAATTACTACGCTTGCTAAAGATGTTTTTTCGTGTAAGGAATAAGGTGCTCTAAATAAATGTCTTGGAGAAACCAAAACTAAATCAGGTATAACTTCTTTAGGTGCTTGAAAATCTTTGACATATTTATTTGGGCGTTCTAGAGAACTAATCCTCTCAATTAATTGGCTTTCTATTTTTTCAGTTATATATCTTGTTATTATCCTTGGCCATTCTGGAAATCTATCTTTTGCTTGAACATTATTAATTTCTTTTGGAAAGGCCTTCCAAGGAACGATTATGTGAAAACCTTTTGAACCACTAAATTTAATTCCTATATTTTTTAATCCGTGAAATCGTAACATTTTAATAATTAACTCAGCCATAATTTTGCTATAATCTAAATATTTACTATCTATATCGATAATTAAGTCCCAACCAGTTCTTAATTCGTTTGCTTGATTTTCGTCCATTCCTGTGTTAATCTTTAAAGGGTCTTGCCATATTTCTTCAGAACAATGAAAAGAAGTTGCTCCTTTTTTTACTAACTCAAATATATCTCCTTTATATTCAAAAGAATCAGGTCTTTTTCCAAAACCTTCAAAATATCTTGGGGTTGTTTCTCTATTTTTGCAGAATTCGAAAATTATTTTTTGGACCTCTGGTTTAGAATAATATAAATTAGTGATTTTTCTAATTCTTTTCTCGCGAATGCTTTGCTCCATAGAGAAAATATGTCCTTATAATTTATATAATTACCTTATCTTGAATATAACAATCCTTAAAAAACACCAAAATTTCATATAAACATGTTGGTGAAATTAGAAAATCCTATTTTATTGTCTAAAGCTGTTGAACTTATTTCTGAATTAGTTACAGAAGTGAGGATAAAAGTAAATGAGAATGGAATGAGCATAACTGCAATGGATCCTGCAAATGTTGCAATGGTTGGATTTAAACTTCCAAGAATGAACTTTTCACAGCTTGAAACAGATGAAGAAGTTTTAGGGGTAAATCTTGATGACTTAAAAAGAATTTTAAAAAGATGTGGAAGTGGAAGTTCTTTAATCTTAGAAAAAAAAGAAAACTTGTTAGAAATTCAAATTCAAGATAGAATTAGAAGAAATTTTACTTTAAATTTATTAGACATTGACATTGAAGACATTGATTTTAATGTAAAAACAGAAAGAATGGAATTTACTTCCAAAGTTGAAATGGATTCTGTTGATTTGGTTGCTTCTATTGAAGATTGTGCTGTTGTATCAGATGCCTGTTCATTTTCAATTGATTCTGGGAAATTTATAGTTGAAGCAAAAGGTTTGAATTCTGCAAGGTCTGAATTTTCTGGAGACGAAGCAAAAATAGAGGCTGAAAATTGCAAGGCAAAATATAGTTTAGAATATTTACAGAAATTTGTTAAAGGAGCTAAACTCATTGAAAAAACACTTTTAAGTTTTGCAGAAGACCATCCCTTAAAAATGCAATTTAAAACAGATTATCTTGAACTCTCGTTTATTCTTGCTCCTCGTGTTGAAACTGGAGATTAAATTTATATAGATAATTTTCTTATTATGAGTATGAAAAAGAAAGGACAGGTAACTATTTTTATAATAATTGCAATAATCTTAATTGCTTCTGTGTCTTTGTATTTTGTATTTCGGGATAAAATTAGTGTCGATAAAATTCCCACAGAAATTGAACCAGTTTACACAAATCTTATTTCATGTTTAAAAGAAACAACAGAAGAAGGGGTTGAATATTTAGCTTTACATGGAGGATATTATGAAATTCCAGAATCTATTTCTATACTCCATTTTGCAGAAGATATACCATATTATTATTTGAATTCAAAAGAATATATTCCGTCTTTGGAAAGAATTGAAGGGGAATTAGAAAATTATATACATAATTATTTAAGCAATTGTCTAGATTTTGAGGATTTTGAAGAACAAGGATATGAAATTAGAGAAGGAGATTTATTGGTTTCTGTAAATATAAATGAAAAAGAAATTAGAACTAAACTTGATTATCCTTTAACAATATTAAAAGCAGATTCTACAAAAAGATTAAGAGAATTTGAAATTTTAATAGATTCTAATTTAGAAAAATTAATTGAAGTTTCTGAAGAAGTTGTAAATTCTTATTCTGAAAAACCAGGTTTTGTATGTGTAACTTGTTTGGAAGAAATTTCTAAGGCTCAGGATGTAGAAATAACTTCTGCTCCTTTTTCAAACGATTACGAAGAGGCCATCTTCTTTTTAATTACTTCTCATGAAAATGAATTAAATTGGAAATTTGCTGTAGAATGAAAACCAAAAAATTAGTTATTTTTTTAGGCATGTTAGTTTTCTTGATTGGAAGTTTGGGTTTTGTTTATTGTGATGAATTAGGTGGAGAAACAACTAAAATATTAGATATAGGAGAAATAATTGGAGTAGGAGTAGAAAAGATATTTGGGTTTGGTATTGATTATGATGAAGAATTAATAAAAGATTTTGAAACAGAAAATAGCCTTAATATTAATGATGATGAGTTTGAAAATATTGTTCCTGAATCAGCATCTGGCCATCCAACTTATATTAGATTAAAAGAAGGCAATATTGAAAGTGCAGATATTACAATTAGTGAGGAAGGTACTTATACTTTTAATGGTAAATCAACTCCTTTTTCTGTTCCTGCAGGTTCAAGAATAATTTTTATGGACAATGAAATTACTATTGAATTTCCAGACGATGGAGAAATAAAAGAATTTTCAGATTTAAATCTTGAAGAAACATATTTAACAAAGATAAAAGGAGAAAATGTCAAGCTTCCTGGTGAACATTCTTTAGACGGCGGTGATTTATATTATAATGGAAAACTTTTTGTTAAAGCAGGAGATGAAGTAATTATAGATAAGATTGAATTTACTGAATTAGAAAAAGATGTAAATCTTTATTTTGAGAAGGATTTTAATCCTGCAAATCACAAAGATGAAAATTATTTTAATTATGGGGAAGATAAAATTTCTTTAGGGGGATATGCGTTTACAGCAGATTTGGGAACAGAAAATAATGTTTTTGGAGATATGGAAACTAAAAAATATATTGATGGCCAAAAAGATCCTAAAACAAGAAATCTAGAAATTACTCTTAATGGAGGGGTTGTAGAAATAGAAAAAGATTCAAGTAAAGATTATTTAGCATTTAAGGCTCAAGCTAATGGGGATTATGTAATATATGATGGGAGAACAATTATAGAGGGAGATTATTCTGAAAGAGGTCTTGTTAAAAAAGATGGAAAAACAACTATTTCTGATCAAAGTAAAATATTTGTTAAAGCTAGTGAAGATAAAGAAGGGCAGTTATATTCTTATGATTTAAATCTTAATGAAGGAGAATATGTTTTAGAAAATAATATATTTAAAGATAAAAAAGGAAATGAATTGTTTAATGCAAATAAGCCTTGGGAAAATGTAATAAGAAAAAGTCAAAATTTAGTGATTAACCCAGAAAAGAGATATCCTACTTTAACTGAAGAGGGAAAAAAGATATATGATAAAGTAGAGGAAGAAACTGGAGCAAGGCCAAGATTCTATGGACTTGTGAATCAGGAAAATGAAGAAAATTTAGCTAAACTACCTTGTAAAGTTGTAGAAATTGTAAATCAAAATACATTGAATACTAAAATAGGTGTGGAAGAACTCCACCATGTTTTTAATCTAGAAATGGGGGGTTTAGAAGCTTTCCAAGAAGCAATCAAAGCAGATCCTGGAAGAGAAATTTTAGGAATTAGTATTGGACTTGATACATTTGGGGGAGTAGATCACAGTTTTGAAAAAAGTAAGGGATTTTTCCCTCCTGATTTTAATCCTTCGGAATTAGAAACTTTTGAATGGGAAAATGAAAAAGATGAAATAGTAACAAGTGTTGTTTTTGAAAACATAGAACAAGCATATACTGCTTTAGCAGGAGAATATGCATATAGAAAATACCAGAGTATTAAATTATATGAAAAATATTATGGGGAGGAAGAAAAAAACAAACTAACAAAGGATCAGGAAATACTTTTAGCATATTATAATTATAATTGTGGTATTGGTTGTTTAGAAAGTGCATTAAAAAATAAAAATGCGGAAGATAAAATATTTAAGGCTTGGGATAAAGAAGATGACTCTTCATACATAAATAATCCTAGACTTAACAATCACAGATTATTAGCTTCTATCAAATTTTCTCAAGAGTCAGGAATTTTTAGCTCCCCTTAATCCCTTGGAAAAACCCCAATAACTCCTGGAATATTCATTTTTAATCCAAAAGAAGTTGCATCTTTGCCAGGACCATAAGTTTCAAACTCCCCATAAGTTAAATATTCTAAACTAGGTGATTTAACAATCATGTTTGCTTCATATCCTCCATCCATATTCATTGCTGTATGAACATTAAATCCTTTGTCTTCTCTTTTATTACTGTCTTTTAAAAATCTTCCAAAATTATGTAATGTAAAATATCCTCCTTCTGTTGTCATAAATAAAATCTCTTTTTCTTTTGTTTTGGCTACAACTGTTCTATTTGCTTGCCAAAGTGTTGAATTAACTCTTATGTTTCCTTCTCTATCTAAAAGTATTGGCCAATGTTGAACACCATTTGTATAAGGTGTGTTATTTAAATCAAAAGAATCATATTTAAAATCAAGTAAATCTGCTTCTGGCATTGAATTTATTTTTGGCTCTGAAACAAGCATTCCACTAACTGCTTTGTTTTTTGTTGGTCCTATTCTTTTAAGTTTACAATTTATTCCTCCTTCAGAGTTTAAAGACACAGAGTTTCCCAGAACTAATGCACAAGGTTTATAATAAAACTCCCCTCCTTGATATTGTGCTGAATTAATCATTGCTGTGGCTTTGGTCATTTCTTGCCATTTTTCAATATTTCCTATAACAGATTTATCAGAATTATATCCATTAAATACTTTAATTTTATTTTTCTCTGGATTTATTTTAACAGTTGCAATTATATCTACTAATTCTTTATTTCTATATACCTCTGTTCTAGAAAAATCTAATCCTTCAGATGCAGATTTCCATTCAATTTCATTATGAGCAACATTATAATAATCTGTAGAAGGAAGTTTTGAAAACTCTTTGGCTATTATTTTCTGAGGTTTTTCTTGAGAAAAAACATAACTTGGAATGCTCAAACCTATTGCTCCACAACTTGTTAATTTAATAAAATCTCTTCTGCTAATATCTTTATTTCCCATAAACCCCCATCTCAAATATTATATATAAAGGTTTCTATTGTTGTTACTATTGAATTAAGTCAAAGTTAAGATTGTTTTATTCAGTCCTATAATATAACCCTATATAAAAATTAATGAAATATTTATAAATAAAAATATCTTATATAAAATATGATAAAAAGGGTGAAAGAAGTAAATAAAAAAGGACAAGTGACTATTTTTATTATAATTGGTATAGCTATTATTGCAATTGGTATTTTAATATATTCTTTTTACCCTCAAATTCAATCTCTAATAAAACCAGGAAGTAAAAATCCTACTGCGTTTATGCAAAGTTGCCTTGAAGACAAAATAGAGGAAACAGTTGAAATTCTTTCTCTGCAAGGTGGAAGTATAAATCCTGAACATTTTATTTTATATGATAATGAAGAAGTTGAATATTTATGTTATACAAACGCCTATTATGAAACTTGTGTGGTGCAACAACCAATGTTAAAATCACATATTGAAACTGAAATTAAAAATGAGATTCAAACAGAAATTGATGCTTGTTTTACTGATTTAAAAGAAAGTTATGAAGACCAGGGATATGATGTAAGTTTAACAAGAGGAAACACAACAGTTGAATTACTTCCTGAAAAAATAATGACAACATTAACTCATGAATTAGCTTTAACAAGGGGAGACACTGAAAGATATGAAACGTTTAGAATTGTGTTGAACAATAATCTTTATGAATTAGTAAACATAGCAAGAAATATAATTACTTGGGAAACCTCTTATGGAGATTCAGAAACTACTATTTATATGGATCTTTATCACCATCTAAAAGTTGAAAAACATAAAAGTGATGATGGCAGTAAAATTTACATTGTAACAAATAGAAATACAGAGGATAAATTTCAATTTGCCTCTAGGAGTGTTGTATGGCCTCCAGGATATGGACTTGAATAAATGACTAATAAAAAATTAATATTTGGAATTGTTCTTTTAGCTAGTGTTCTCTTATTTGGAATTGTTTCTGCACAAGAGAGAACTTATTGTTGTGAAAAAAACTTAGATGGTGCTTGGTGTCAAAATGAAATTTTTATAGATGACTGTAATACAGCTTATAAAACAGCTCCTACTCATTGTGATTCAACAGGTGAAGATTTTTGTAAGAGGGGGACATGTATTGACGGACAAGAAGGAATATGTTCCCCTAATACTCCTAGGTCTATTTGTGAAAGTGAAGGAGGTTATTGGGAAAATAAACCAATTGAAGAGATTGGGCAATGCCAATTAGGATGTTGTTTTCTTGGAGAAAGTACATCATTTATTACTCAAACAAGATGTACAACTTTATCTGCTTTATTTGGTTTAGAAACAAATTTTAGAGGAGATATTCAAAATCAAATTCAATGTATTGTAAGTGCAACTTCTGATGCAAAAGGAGCATGTGTTATTGAAAAAGATTATGTACGAGCTTGTGAGTTTACTACAAAAGAAAAATGTCAAAATTTAGGAACATCTTCTTCTGAAGGCGGGGGAATTTTAGATAACTTATTTGGAGGGGAAGAATCAGATCCAGATATTGCAGATGTAACTTTTCATGAAGGATATTTATGTTCTGCTGAATCATTAGGAACTCTTTGTGGTCCTAGTAAGAAAACAATTTGCCACAATGAAAAAGTTTATTTTATAGATACTTGTGGTGAATTAGCAAATATATATGATTCTTCAAAGATTGACGATCAAAGTTATTGGACATATATAAAAGATGTTGATGAAAGTTGTGGTTATACTATTTTAGATGGGAATAAAAATTCAAAAACTTGTGGAAACTGTGATTATTATGCTGGAAGTACTTGTGAATCTTATAGAGAAGAAAATAATGTAGCACCTAGATATGGAGATTATATTTGTGGAGACTTAAGTTGTAAATATGAATTAGAAACATATGAACACGGGGAAATGTGGTGTGTAACAAATACTAAGGAAGGTCTTGATGAAAATCTCCCTGGAACAGAGCATTACAAACTCAATTGCTATAATGGAGAGGTTACTTATGATGAATGTAGTAGAGGAGAATCTAGAAGTAAAATATGTTTAAGTTCAGAAGTTAATGGCTTTAGAACAGCTCAATGCACTGTAAATGCATGGCAAGATTGTGTTGGCCAAATAACAGAAGAAGATTGTTTAGACGAAGAACAGAGATATTGTAAATGGATTCCTGGACATAGTATATTAAAAGATGAAGATGGACAGAGTAAGGCTAGAAATGAAGATGATGATGTAATAGAAGCTTCTTGTGTTCCAAAATATTCTCCTGGATTTAATTTTTGGAATGTTGATTCTGAAGGAAGTTCAGGTGGAGAAGTATGTGGTTTAGCAAATGATTTTTGTATTGCAGAATTTGAAATTCCTGTTGGAAGAAGAAAAGTAAAAATAGACCCAGAACATGAAGCTTATGATGAATCTTTAAGAAATAAATGGTGTGTTAAAAATTGTGAATGCTTAGAAAATTATCCTGGAGGAACAAAGAAGTGTGAATCAGGTTGTGGAAGCTACGAGGACTGGTTACAAAGTATGGTTTCTATTTGTTCTTCTTTAGGTGATTGTGGAAATACATTAAATGCTTTTGGAAAAGAAGGATATTTTGATTCTAAAGATGATAGAGGAGTATTTATTGTGGAAAAGTTTTGGAAAAAAGTAAAAGATCTTGAGGAGGAATATAACTGATGAATAATAAAGGGGCAATAGCAATAACACAAATATTTTTGTTAGTAATTGGGATTGTAGCAATTACATATATTATTGGGAGTAGTATTGAAGTTGTTAGTGCTTATGGAGGTCTTGAAGGAACTCCTTGTGAATCTGGGCAAAAAACTTGCGAAGGGTTTATTCCTATGCGTTGTTCTTTTAGTCCCCCTTATGTTTGGAAAACATCTCCAGATTGTTCATTCACCAACCAATTTTGCTCAGCAGGAATTTGTATTGATGAACCAGATATTAATTTAGGCCCCCCTGGAGGAGGGGGAGGAATCAACCTAGGAGAAATAGCTCTTAAAACATTAGGCATTATAGGAACAACAGCTGTAGGAACAGGAACATCAAATTTTTTTAGAACTGGAAAAATATTTATCCCAAAACCAGTACCACCAGTAGCGCCACCAGTAATACCAGGAGTGCCAGTTCCACCAGTACCACCAGTACCAGTAACTCCAGTAGTACCAGTAGTAGCAGAAAGTACTCCTGTATGGGCTTCATTAGTAGGAATCGCAATATCAGCTGCAATAGCAGTAGGTGTTGGACTTGTTGTAAGATATACTGCTCAAGCATTAGGACTTAGTCTTCACCAAGCTCAATCATTAGCTTGGGCCGCTTCAATAGGAACATTTGTAGGATTGCTTACAAGTGGAGCAACAATAGGAAGTATTCCTTTAGGAATTCTTGGAGCTTCTTCATTAGGAGGACCTCTCTCGGCAGCAATTGGAGCAGTTGTTGCGGGAATTGTCTTTCTTGTGACATTTAAAAAAGAAAGTGTTCAAACAGTAATTTTTCAATGTAATATGTGGGATGCTAAAGAAGGAAAAGAAGCAAAAAATAATTGTGAATTATGTAATAAACAAGGAATATTACCTTGCACTGAATATCAATGTAAAAGTTTAGGAAAACAATGTGAACTCATCAATGTTGGAACAGATGAAGCAATGTGTGTTTATTCAAGTATTAATGATTTAGAATATCCAATAATAGAACCTTGGGAAGATATTCTTCTTGAGAATTATAAATATACTCCTGATAATAGTATATCTCCTCCTGATAGAGGAGTTTATGTTCAATATATGAGGGCTTCAGATAACTGTGTTCCTGCTTTTACAAAAGTTTCATTTGGAGTAACTTTAAATGAACCTGCAAAATGTAAAATAAATCCTACAAGAACAAGTAGTTTTGATGAAATGGGTAATTTATTTTTAAGTGGAGGAAGATCTCTTTACAATCATTCTTATACTACAAGTTTGCCAAGTGCAACTGCATTAAAAGCAGAAAATATAACTTTGGAAAATGGAGGAAATTATGAAATCTTTGTTAGGTGTGAAGATAATGCAGGAAATGCAAACCTTGCAAACTTTGTACTTAAATTCTGTGTAGATGACGGTCCTGATTTAACAACTCCTACAATCATGATAACAAGTCCACTAAATCAAGCTCCAATCTCTTATGGAACAACATCTACAGAAATGTATGCTTATGTGGATAGACCTTCTGATTGTAAATGGAGTAGATTAGATCAAAGTTATGATAATATGGAAAACAGCATGATTTGTGCCCAAAGTGTAACAGAAATGAATGCTCTACAACTTTTCAGATGTAAAACCGTTTTAAATGGATTAAAAGATAACTTTGAAAACAAATTCTACTTTAGATGTAAAAGTTATCCAACGTTAAGTGAAAGTGAGAGAATTGTTATGGAAAGTTCTTATGAATACACTTTATTTGGAACTCGGCCATTGTTAATTAGTGAGATTAGTCCAAATGATACTATTATTGAAGACGCTTCAGATATTATAAAAGTGAATTTAGAAGTTAAAACTTCTGCAGGGTACAATGACGGGCAAGCATTTTGTTCTTATAGTGCAACAGGGGAAGATAAAGACTATAACCTGTTTTCTGAAACAAATTCATATGAACATTTTCAAGAATTATGGCTACCTGAAGGAGATTATGAGTACAAAATCAGATGTATTGATTTAGGAGGAAATGCTGATGTTAAGATAATAAATTTCCATGTAGAATCAGATACAGAAGCCCCAATAATTACAAGAGTTTATCGTGAAGGAGATTATCTAAAATTGATAACAGATGAAGAAGCAGAATGTAGATATGGAACTTCAAGTAATGTTGGATGTGATTATAATTTTGAAGAAGGAATTTTAATGATAAATCTTAATGAGGATTTAGAACATTATGTGGGTTGGAACAGCGATGTTAATTTTTATATTAAATGTGCAGAAATTAGGGAAGGGGGAATACGTCCTGCTCCCAACCAATGTAGTATAGTTGTAAGACCTTTTGATGTTCTATAGTTAAGAATAATTTATTCATAATAAAACTTTATAAGTTCTAATATTTTATTGTAGATATGAGTCATAAAAGAGGACAAATGAAATTATCTTTTGGAATGATTTTTTCTATTTTTCTTATAATTATCTTTATTGCGTTTGCTGTTTATGCTATTACTAAGTTTATTAATCTGCAAAAGACAATTCAAATAGAAAGTTTTGTTAAGAATTTGCAGACAGATGTTGATAGGGCGTGGGGTCCTGCTGGAAGGACATTTTCAAACGAAACTTATTCTTTGCCAAACAAAGTAGAAGCAGTGTGTTTTACAAATAATGAATTTAATAATTTAATGTTTCGCTCTTCAAAACTTATTAAAGGAAAGAATATAGAACATCTTGATATTATAGGAATGACTCTAAGTGGAGATCCTTATTGTATTTCAAATACTGATGGGAAAGTTAAATTAATTATATCTAAAGATTTTGGGGAAGATTTAGTGACCATAACCCGACAATAAAATGATAAAAAACAAAAAAGGCTATTTGCAAATATCATTTGGTTGGCTATTTGCGATTATTGTTGGGATAGTCATAATTGCTTTGGCGATTTACTTTGTTACTAAAATGGTGGGTACACAAGATACTATTCAAAATGCAAAAACAAGTAAAGAAATTGGAATTTTATTAAATCCTTTGGAAACAAGTTTTGAATCTGCAGTAACAAGTTCTGTTATTTTTCCAGAGGAAACAAGAATTTATAATAGGTGTGATAATGATGGAAACTTTGGAAATCAAAGAATAGAAATAATGCAAAAAAATCGGAATAAATGGGAAGAAACAAACCTTAATGATATA
>Ga0075122_10001215_pt1 | contig 18662 bp, 21 predicted proteins | sample AntAceMetag02UKB_FD_69790 | JGI IMG/M metagenome (GOLD analysis project Ga0075122, IMG submission 69790) | Saline lake microbial communities from Ace Lake, Antarctica - Antarctic Ace Lake Metagenome 02UKB | ecosystem: Environmental > Aquatic > Non-marine Saline and Alkaline > Saline | place...
TTGACCTCCTTAAAAGTGAATTGACAATGTTTTTAATTAACCTCAACCTAACACAATAATATTAAAATGTCAAGTTTATGAATTAATAACTACTTTTATACCAACGTCTACTGCATCATACAATTTTTGCATATTTTCATCAGAGATTTTAACACAACCTAAGGTATAGTTTTTACCATTATTTAAATTACCGTGTATATATATCTCACCTCCCATTTTAGTATCCCAAGGGATGACTCCGTCTTCTTTATTTACCAACACAATCTGATCTTTAACTTGTTCAGATATTATTCCTTTTTCAAAACCATTCTCTGCATCCTGTATGTTTGGATAATTTAAACCAAGTGAAAGAAAATATTTACTTTTAATATTTTTAACTACTACTTTGTATTCTCCTTCAGGAGTTTTCAAATCTCCTTCTCTTTCTTTCTTGCCTTCAACTTTTCCTGTTGCACAAGGAAAATCAAAAACAACTGATTCTTTATCAATCAGTTGTAATATTTTTTTTGATTTATCAACTTTAATATACATCTATTTTTTACTCATTTTTTGCCACACAACTAATAAAGGAGAGGCAATGAAAATTGAGGAATACGCACCAATTAAAGTACCAACTATTAATGCTAATACAAAATTCTGAATAGTTGCGCCACCTAAGAAGTATAGGGAAAGTAAAACTAATAGAGTTGTTAAACTAGTATTAATGGATCTAGTGATTGTATCATTAACTGATTTATTAACAGTCTCCTCAAATGTACTCTGTGGGCTATATATCAAATTCTCACGAGTACGATCATATACAACAATAGTATCATTAACAGAATAACCAAGGATGGTTAATAGGGCGGTAACAAAAAGTATGTCTACCTCAAACCCTAAAAAGAAATGATTTAAAGCTGCGAATATACCTACAACTATTATGATATCATGAGCTAAAGCAATAATGGCACCAATCCCATATTTCCAAGAAGCAACAGGTTTAGAAACCTGTCTAAACGCGAATGCAATAAACGCGATGATAATGATCAAAGCTAAACCAATTGCCCATATAGCTTTACTTTTTAATTCTTGTCCAATAACAGGACCAATTGATTCAAACCGTTTTTCAATTACTCGAACTGTTTCTCCTTCAGAAACAAGTTCAATACTTTCTACCTCCAAACCCTCAGCATCTTCCAATATTATTTTATTACCTTCTTCCTCTGCTACTTCTCCTGTTTCAATTTTAAAATTATTAATCTCTGAATTTAAAATATTTAAAACTTCTTGATGTTCTTGTTCAGACAAATCTTTCATACGAATCATAAAACCATCTTCAGTTGGTTGAACACGAACTTCTCCAATTTCAGGTAAAGCAGATTTAATAACAGCAGAAGCATCTGGAGCTGTCATTTGATGTTCACCTTGTGTTTGAACTTCAAGAAGTGAGCCCCCCTTAAAGTCAATCCCTAAATCAAACCCCCAAACTGACAAACTCAAGATACTGGCAATAATCAATATGCCTGAGAAGATAAAAAATCTATTTCTATTTTGGATAATTTTTACCATACTATTTTACTCCAAACATCCATTTACTTTTAGTTTTATTAGACAATCTTAAGAAACTTCTAGTAATTACAATAGCTGAGAACATTGAGATTAAAACACCTAATAATAAAGTAACAGCAAAACCTTTAATAACTGAAGTTCCAAACCATATCAATATTAAACAAGTTAAGATTGTAGAAATATTTGAATCACGAATACTTGTCCACGCACGTTTAAAACCTTCCTCAACCGCACCAGATAAATCTCTACCATGTCTTAGTTCTTCTTTTAAACGTTCAAAAATCAAAACATTGGCATCAACCGCCATACCTATAGATAATATGAAACCAGCTACACCAGCTAAAGTTAAAGTAACTGGGACTAATTTAAATATGGTTAAAACAATAGCTGTATAAATAGCTAAAGCCAAAACTGCTAACAAGCCTGGGAGTCTATAGAACAAAAGCATGAATATAGCTACAGCTATTAAACCAATAATCCCAGCCATTAAACTTTTATCAACTGATTCTTGTCCTAATGAAGCTCCTACTGTTTGTTGAGAGATAATTTCAATAGGTACAGGTAAAGCACCTGCATTTAATCTTTGAACTAACTCTTTAGCTTCTTGAATATTAAATCTACCAGAAATAACAGCTCTGCCTTCTCTAATTGGTTCATTAACAGTAGGCACAGAAATTGGGTAACCATCTAAAAATATTGCTACTGGCTGGCCTACATTACGAGTAGTAATTTCTGCAAATAACTCTTTACCATCATCATTAAATTCTAAACTAACTTCTGGTTCCCCTGTTTGAGGATCAAACTGAACTTGAGATCTAGCCAAATCTTTACCAGATAATTCTGTATTTAACCATTGATCACCGATTTCTTTAATTTCTTCTGGGCTTATTGTTTTTAATAATATATGTGCTGAATGAATTTCCCTGTCAGCTAAATCACCTCTTTCTTCAATCTTTTTAATAATATGATAACCAAACTGTGTTTGGATTAAACTTTGAGAAACTTCTCCTACTTGTAGGATATCAAAAATCTGTTCTTCAAATTCTGGAACAAACATTCCTCTCTTAGCCCAACCTAGATCACCACCTTGAATCGCAGAACCTTGATCTTCTGAAAATTGTGTTGCTAAATCAGAAAACTCTATTTCGCCCAATATTGCTTGACCTAAAACTTCTTCTGCTTTCTCTTTGATTTCTTCGTTTTGAGCATCTAAACCTATTTGTTCTTCTTCTGTTAATTCTGGACTATATGAAGGATCTTGTTCTTTAAATTCCAGGATTGGTGTTTCACCAATCATATCTATGGCTTGATTAACATCTTTAACACCTGCTAATTCAATAATGATACGATGTTCATTACCAACAAAGTTGGTTTGAACAATAGGTTCAGAAACACCAAAAGCATTAACTCTGCGTTCAATTACATCCCTAACGCCCTCAACAGCAGATTCTCTGTCTTGTGGATCTATTTCTGATGTATCAGCTGTATATACCAAATGTGTACCACCCTGTAAATCCAAACCTAAATGAAAAGTTGCTTTATTCCAGAACTTTTGTAAAGGTGTGCCAACTGGCATATTCAAAACAATTAAAACACAAAAAACCGCTAGGATTAAAATAGCGAATACTTTAAATCTATTTTTTTCAACATTTGATAATGCCATATTTGTATATTAATTCTAAACTAAGTATATTTTTGTGTCAAATAAAATAAAAAATGGCATGTTCATTGAACACCCCATTTAAATAAAATATTTTGATTAAAGAATTTCTATATTGATCATAATTTTGCCCAAAAATTCTTCAACAAGATCTTTTATTTTTTTAATATTAAGAAACGTTATTGAAGAAGAACCAAAAGAAATTTCCCATTCTGTTTTTCCTTCTTCCTTCTTAGCTTCCCAACGATTCTCATTGCTTAAAGTACCATAAAAAATATCTTCGCTACCATTACTAACATAACGGACTCCTGTTTGAATAAGAGCAACAAAATTTTTTTTTACTGAATTCCCCCAAAATATCTTTTCATCAAAATCATGTATTCCACCAGTTTCATCCATCATAACCTTCCACCAACCTTTGCTAGAATTTGTTTTGCACATTTTTAATCCTCCATCTTTTTTTAAATTGATATATTAGGTTCTCTTCCATACTGTGGGAGAACCTGTTTGAATTTACTTTTAGTTTTAATTAATTTAACACCTTTTTGCATTAATGTCAAATTATCCTTATCTTCTTTATTCCCTATCCCAACTATTGGAATATTTAATGCCCAAGCTATTGTATTAGCTGTAGTTATACCTATTCTAAGAGATGTAAAACCTCCTGGGCCTGTTATGCATATAACACCAGATAGATCTGATAATTTTTTCTTTGATTCCAGTAATATCTTCTCTATATTATATAACAACTTTTCAGACTGTTGATATTCTGCTTTAATTTTCTTAGAAATCAAAACTTCGCCCTTTTTATTAATTAAAGCTAGAAATATGTGTTTATGGTTTGAGGTATTGACAAATATGTACATATTTGGTTATATTATATTAATAATTTAATTCATTAGATTTTTTAACATACAGTTATTGGTGGAGGAATTAAAACATGCAAATAGTTTCCAAAGGTTTTAGATGTTTAACTGGAAAGACAAAAAACCAACTCAATGGTGGTAAAATAATTTCTTTGAAGGGTACAAATTTTTGTCTTCCAAAAATAGTTATTGGCGGCATAAAAACAAAGGACCTTATTACTGTTGTGTACAAACAATCTAATGGCAAAACCATAAAAGCAAATGAAATTATTTATATAAATTACCCAAAAGGAATTTATATTAAAAATGGTGCCGATAACCCAAACAACACCATAATATACAAAAAGAACATTATTGCAACCAGAGTTTAATAGTTGCTATTCAAGCCACCCATCAACATTGGGTGGTGTTTCATTTTTTAAACCTTTATCTTATCTTTTTTAATATACTTCCCTATTTTTAAATCCCCTAATTTAATTTTCCCAACTCTTATACGTTTTAAATCTAATACAGAATAATCTAATTCTTTACACATTCTTCTAATCTGTCTTTTCCAGCCTTGGTGTAAAATCAAGCTAAATCTATTACCTGATATTTTTTTAATTTTATCTGCTTTAGCTATTCCTTCTTCTAACTTTATCCCTTTTTGCATTTTTTCTAAAAAATCTGATGTAATGTCTTTATTAACCTTAACAACATATTCCTTCTCGTGCTTAAAGCTTGGATGTGTTAACTTATTAGTTAAATCTCCATCATTGGTTAGAATAATAATACCAGTAGTATCTTTATCTAATCTACCAACTGACCATACTTTTGGGTTCCTAGGAACTAAATCTGTTATTAATTGTCTAGAATGCCTATCTTTTACAGAACAAATATATCCTTTAGGTTTGTTTAAAATATAGTAAACAAAATCTTGTTTAGATTCTAGTTCTTTATTATTAACCGATATCTTATCTTTCTCTACATCTGCTTTATCTCCTAATTTAGATATTTTCCCATTCACCTTAACTTCCTTATTTAAAATAAGCTCCTCTGCTTTACGCCGAGAAGCTATTCCATATCTTGATAATATTTTTTGTAATCTTTCTTCCATATTTAGTTTTTGTCCATTTTATCAACTACAACAATCTTTTTACCTTCTAAAACTTCAAATAAGAATTTATCTGTAATACCATTACGATAATTAAATTCTTGAGTTGTCATGCAAGTATACCTAACTTCGTTATCTACTTGATTAGATATCTTATTAATCAAAGTTTTTATCTTTGTCTTGTTAATTTGTCCAACAATTAAAATATCTGTAAGTGCGTCAGTATCATCAACAAAGAATCCGCTCAAAACCAATAGTTTAACTTTACCAAGTTCTGTTAATTTCTGAGCCAAAGTTCTTTCAATTAAAAGTTTCGATTTTAAAAACAAACTTCTTAAATCTTCGTATAGGACAAAATTTTGATTCACTTTATAAAATTTCCTTTTTTCAATTTTTTTCTTCTTCCCCTCTTCTTCAAGAGGTATTTTTTTCTCAACAACTTGAATTAAACCAAGCTTTTCTAGATTATCTAACTCACGTCTAACAGAGTTTAATTTCTCACCTGTTTCTCTTGCAATTTCACGAACAAAAAATTCTTCCTGGTTTAATAAGAAAAGTTTAAGTAGGTTTGTTCTAGCTCTAGAGCCAAATAAATTCTCTAACATAACACCTATATATTACAATTATTTTACAAATTTTACAAATTGACTTAAGATAAAGTTGTTCATCAAAAAAATAAATGGAATTTATTCAAAGAAGAGGTTAAAAATGAAAATAAAAATAATTATTTTTTTAAAAAAAGAAATTAAAATTCCATTACATGGTAGGAGAAAAAAATATATTCTCCACAAAGAAAATTGGTTCCTAAATGATAATTACACAAAACATGTCGCTCTTTACAAATCGCTCGATAGAATAAAAAATACAAAAACATGGCCAGAGCGCTTTTCGTTGGGAATAATCATGTGTAAATCACCTTTTTTTATAAAAAAACTGCCCTAAAAATAAAAGCCAGAGAACATATTTCTCTGGCTTTTCTATTTATATATCTCTATTCTGTTTCTTTCCCCATCTCCCCTATCTTTGATCTTTCCAAAATATCTTTTTCAACATCATCTTTTGATTTACCATATTTTTTTCTAGAAGCCTCTGCAACCTTATTCATGTTTTCTATATCACCCTTAACTGGTGGCATGGCTGCAACATTAAAAGGCCTTGCTGCTTGTTGGTTTATCATTAAACGAACATATGCATTAAACTTTTCAATATTCATTAAATCAAACTCATTAAAAACAGGAGCAAACTGTTTAGCTAAAAACTCTGCGTCTTCTGTACCAATCCTATATGAAATGATTGAACCAACATTACCAAAGATAGCATCTTTAATTGATGTATCGTTGTTCTTTATTAACTGACCGATATATTGATGAGCTAAATTTAAACTTAACCTATACTTCCTAGCTTCAGATAATATTACTGAAATTGATTCTGTAATAAAATTCTGGAACTCATCAATATATAAAAAGAAATCTTTTCTATCTTCCGGATTTAAATCAGCCCTAGCCATAGCTCCCATTTGAATTTTAGAAACAGTAATTAATCCTAATAAATTACTAGAGGTATCACCTATCTTCCCTTTAGATAAATTCACCAACAATATCTTATTGTTATCCATTACTTCTCTAAAGTTAAAACACGAATGTTGTTGACCAATAATATTTCTCAACAAGGTATTTTCAATAAATCTACCAACTTTTGAAATTACATAACCAAGCATATCTGCTCCCATCTGTCCTTTTTGTGAAGCAGTAAATTCTCTTTCCCAAAAATCTTTAACCATAATATCTTTAACAGATTTTAATTTTTCTTTTCTAAACTCTTCGTCTGTAAATACTCTTGGTAATTCAACTAATGTACCCGGGTTATCTATGTCTGCCATTAATAACAATAAGGCATTACGCATATAGTGTTCAAACATTGGACCACCCATTGATGCATCTGGTAGTAATGAATAAAAAATATTTATCATCTCCTGTGCAGCAAAATCCATTTGATCCTGGGTGTCTGCTTCAAGCATGTTCAAGCCCATTGGGAATTCTGAATCTGCTGGATTGAAATATATTACATCATCTAAACGTTCAGGCGGGATAGCTTGCATAATATCTTCAATATTTTCTCCATGAGGGTCAATATAGCAGCAACCATGTCCATCTTGGATGTCTTGTACAATCATATTTACCATTAATGTAGATTTACCTGTACCAGTCATACCAATGATATATGAATGTCGCATTCTGTCTTCTGAAGCCAATCTAACCAAAGATTCTTTTCCCCTGTATTCATTAGTTCCCAAAATGACTCCTTCTTGAGGTAAATTTACAGGTGCAGCTGCTTTACGAGCACCTAACCAATTAATATTAGGTGTTTCACAACTTGGTAAAGGTAAATGAAAAATTGAAGCCAATTCTTCTGTATTTAAAACACTTTTATCTTTTTCAACAAAAGAACGGTGGATATAGTTAGAAACAACAAAATCTGTCTTCTTATTACTAACTTTAAAGCTATTTCCATATTCATATATATTGTATTGTGCAAAAGAATTTAAAATATTACTTAGATATGTAGTAGAAGTCTGTTCTTGAAGTGATGAAGTTACTATCCTAATTTGTGTTTCTAATCCTGCCTTAGATATTTTGTCTTGTATATTTTTTACCATTTCATCTTCTTTAGGAGATAAACGATAATTGTCCTGAGCCATCTCATCTTCTGGTTTTTTGGTTCCAAAAAAATCAACAACCCCTTTCCCTGCACCAGCCATAGTTCCCCAAGGATTAGAAGAAGATTTGCCCCCTAATAAATCTTTAATAGGCTTTCCTGTTTGAGCTGTAGAGGCGATTTCAACACCTTTCTTTCTCCATGCTTTATTAGCCGGTCTAATTAAAACCTGAATAACAGCTCCATCTTGTTTATCTAATTTGCTTAAAACATTTGTAATAGAATTCAAAGGATCTGTTTCTGATGTTTTGTATGTTTTTAAAGATAAAACAGAATTTTTATTTAAACTCAAACTGGACCCACTAACAAAAGATTTTGGTTCAAATAAGTTATAGTCTTGAGTTTGTTCAATATTTACATGAGGATACTGTGCTTGCATTTGTTGTTCAAAGAAAACTACAAATTTTCTTGGGACAACAACATAGAAAAATATCAGACCCTCACGTGCCACAATTTCTAATGAAAAATGATCGTGTCTACCATATAGCCAGACCTTAAAACCTTTATCTGGTTTTAAACCACCAATCTGTGCCCATAAATTTTCAGCCCAAGAAATTTGCTCCCGAATTTGATCAATTCCTTCTATATTACTTGCATCGCCCTTTTTAGAAGCTTCTTTGGGTACTGTAACTAATAGCACAACTGGTTGATACTCTACGGGCAATTTAAACTTACGACGCACAAAAGAACGATAGATAAAAAATGCTGCAATAATTATTCCAATAACTAAAACCAAAAAAATAGCCACAATAAAAATAGGACTACTTAATAGACTAGTACCTTGATTAGTAAATTCATTATTTGGAAAATATGAATCCATCTTATTTATATCTTCAATATTTTATCTGTTTTTATTTTAGCTTCCTGCTCCAAAAAAAACTTATTTATCCCTGGGATAACCTTTAGCCAATTAGTAATTAAATTAAAAACTTTTTTAAAGCTTACTTTGGCGTTTTCTATTAAACTAATAATTTCCTTAGTGGTTTCTTCCCCTGCTTTTTTAAATGTATCTTGAGTCGCTGGGTCCATTTCAAAATATATTGCTTCTAAATCTTCTTCCAAAATATTTTCAATATTTTGGTGCAAAGAGCTTTTAGAACTATCTATGCCCGGTGCTCCTACCCCGCCATCATCACTTGTAGGCACAGCTGTTTCTGAAACACCTCTTTCCTCAGCAGGTGTCACAACTTGTTGTTCAGTTTCTACTACTCCAGATTCTAAATTTTCCTGAGATACAAAATCCCCTGTTTTTTTCTCAGGAGTAAATGTTTGACCTTCTGCTGGATTATTAACTTTATCAACCGGCATAATTTTATTCACTCTAATTATATCACAATTTTGGTAAACCAAGCAAAGAAATGGTATAATTTAGATATCCACAACAAAAACAAAAATATGAAAGATAGACATATAAAAGAAATTAAATATGATTCTGGGTTTAGATGGATTAATGTTGATAAACCAGGCAAAAAACAAATCAATTGGTTAAGAGATAATTTTAAGTTTGATGAAACAGATCTAAAAGATTGCTTACCTCCAAACCAAAGACCAAAAGTTGTAGACTATCCTACATATATTTTTATGATCCTACAATTCCCTGTTTACAATTCAGAAACAGGTGAAATTAATTCTTCAGAAATCAATTTCTTTATTAGCAAATACTTTTTAATTACTGTCCATACAGATGGGTTGCCAACTATTAATGAATTATTTAACAAAGAAAAAAAACAAAAACAAAAAAACAAAAACATGTCTACCATACCATATCTAGTCCTGCATGATCTGTTACACTACTGTTTCCCAATGTTAAACCATATTAATCAAGATATTGATTCAATAGAGTCATATATCTTTAAACATGAAAGAAACACAATAGATACTATTCGTGAAATATTAAGAATAAAAAGAAATATTGTTGATTTTAGAAAAATAATGCAAGCACATAAAAGTATCATCCAAAAATTAATCAGAGAATCTGAACAGTCTTTAACAACCCAAAAAATTGAAGCATATTACAGCAATCTTGTTAACCACACTAAAGATATATGGGAATTCTTAGAAAATTACAAAGATACAATAGATGCTTTACATGAAACACATGAGTCTTTAAACTCAAACAGATTAAACCAGATTATTAAAACACTAACAGTATTTTCAGTAATAGTCTTTCCCCTTACTTTACTTGCTGCAATATTTGGAATGAATACAATGAATTCTATGCCTTTTATTGGCTCCCAATATGATTTCTGGTATATAGCCGGTATTATGTTTGTTGGGATGCTGACCATGATATTCTATTTTAAACACAAAAAATGGTTATAACACAAGAATATATAGAAAGTGCAGATTTATCTGCGCTTTTTGAATTTGCCAATTTATTAGAAAAAGTATATAATTAATCAAGTTAATTAAATATTTTACACATATAAACATATGACTAAAAAGAAAAAAATATGGATTATTGTAATAATTGTAATAGCAGTATTGATCATTATTAGCATTGCTTTAGCAGCTGGTAATAGCAAAAAAGCTGAATATATTACAACAACAGTCGAACGAACTACTTTAAAACAAAGTGTAGATGCTACAGGTAAAATTGAATCTGCAGAAAAAATTGATCTAAACTTCAGAACAACTGGTAGAATTTATCAAATTCTAGTTAAAGTTGGTGATGAAGTTAAGACAGGTCAAATATTAGCTAGATTAGAAGGTATGGCTTTACAAAGCCAGGTTGATGATGCTGTTGCCAGAGTAAACCAAGCACAAGCAAGTTATGATCAATTAATAGCTGGAAATTCTCCAGAAGATATTAAGGTTGCAGAAGACACAGCGGCACAAAGACAACAAGATTTAATTGCTTCTCAAAATAACTTAGAAAACTTAATAGATAGAAAAGATATTGAGCTTTTAAACTTGAGAGACACGGCTTTAACATATTTAAATAATGAAATTACAACAGCAAAAAGTGCAATGAGTGAAGTTGATAATACTTTAACAGATAAAGATGCTGAAGATACTTTATCTGTTCAAAATTCATTTGCTTTAGTGCTTGCACAAAGAAGTGAAAGTGATGCTAATCTATCTATTGATAATACTAAAACTATTATAGATTCACTTAATAGCTTATCTAATGATAAAGAAATTCAAGACTCAATTGATGATTTACAAAATACTTTAAATCTAGTTAATTCAGCTTTAAGTGATACTGCTGATGTTTTATCATATACAATAATATCAAGTAAGTTAACTGAAGCAGAACTTGATGCTTTAAAAACCAATATTGCTGCTGACCAATCTGGAATTAAAACAGCTAAAACAAACATCCAAACAGCTAAAACAAATTGGACAAACAAAATTGTATATTACCAAGATCAAATAACAATATATCAAGATGCTATTACAAATGCAGAAAAGGCTTTAGCTGTAGCTAATTCACAATTAGAGTTAAAGAAATCTCCACCGCGCTCTTTTGAGATTGATTCTGCCAAAGCCGTAGTTGATCAAGCCAGAGCTAGCCTTAAACTTGCTTTAGCTAATTCTGCAGAAACAGTTATTACTGCACCAATTGATGGAGTTATTGTTAAGAAAAACTATAACCCAGGTGAACAAACATCAATGGCACCAGCTGTACTTGAAATGATTGGTGAATCAAATTTACAGATTGAAGTAGATATCCCAGAATCAGATATCCCAAAAATCCAAACAAGCCAAGATGTAGAAATTACTTTAGATGCTTTTGGCGAGGATCAAATCTTTCCTGGTAAAGTGACTTTTGTTGACCCAGCAGAAACAGTAATTCAAGATGTTGTATATTACAAAGTTAAAGTACAACTAGATAATGCTGTAGATAATACAAGTTACGATATTAAACCAGGGATGACAGCTAATGTAGTAATATATACAGACATGAAAGATAATGTTTTAATGGTTCCAGCCAGATCTGTTAAATCTGATAACGGAGATAAATATGTTGAAATATTAGTTGATGGAGATTTAGAAGAAAAGATTGTAACAACCGGTGTAAGAGGAGATGAGGGTATTGAAATTGTAACAGGACTAAATGAAGGAGATGAAGTAATAACATTTATAAAAAACTAAAAATATCATGATTAAAATAAAGGGATTACATAAACAATTTCAAACAGATGAAGTAATTACTAAAGTTCTTCATGGTTTAGATTTTGAAATGAAAAAAGGTGAATTCATTGCAATCATGGGCCCTTCGGGATCTGGTAAATCTACATTAATGAATATCCTAGGTTTTTTAGATAAAACAACTTCAGGTGAATATATTTTTAAAGGGGAAAATATTACTAAATTTGATGACGATAAACTAGCTCATCTACGTAATGCAGAAATTGGTTTTGTTTTTCAACAATTCAATCTTTTGCCAAGAACATCTGTATTAGAAAATGTAATGCTCCCACTTATCTATTCTGAGAAAATAGCTAAAGAAGATAAAATTAAAAAAGCCACCAAAGCAGTTCATGCAGTAGGGCTTGAGCATAGAATTAATAACTTATCTAATCAATTATCAGGTGGTGAAAAACAAAGAGTTGCGATTGCTAGAGCGTTAGTTAATGATCCTGAAATAATATTCGCTGATGAGCCAACAGGAAACCTAGACTCTAAATCTGGTGAACAGATCATGCAAATATTAGATGATTTAAATAATAAAGGAAAAACAATTATCTTAGTTACTCATGAACAATATACAGCTGAGTATGCTGAGAGGATTATTAAACTAAGAGATGGAAAAATAGTTGAAGATACTAAGGTTACTAATAGACGGCATGCGGGGTTGGTGAAATAACAGAATTAAATATTTTTTAAGAAAATGAAACGCCCCACCTAATGTTATAACTAAAAAATAGTTAACATTAGCTATTTTATTTATTTTTATAAAAATCTATTTGATTTATCCACCTTTACAGTGTTTTAAAACTTTGTTATGTTTATGTTAGTACTTGTGAGCGAAAGCTCCGTTCAGCTAAGGAGTTCCTAAGCTGAAGAACAAGTACTAACCAAAAAGACTTCTAGAATTAGAAGTCTTTTTGGTTTTTAATCATCTCTTATAATCCTGTCCGCGTAATCTAATTTTTTGAATAAAAATTGTTTGATTTTCTAAATAGAAATAAATGCGATATTTACTTACACGAAAACGATGTGTAGCTGGAGGTAAATTAACTAAAGGTCTTGCCCACTTTAAAACTTCTGTTTGCACAGAATAAAACTTTAATTTATTATTAATCAATTGCTGAATATTTTGTGAAAATTTCTTAAAATCCTTAATAGCTTGCTGGCTAAATTTTATTTGCCACATATAATTAAGTTAAACCAACTTCTTTTCTCACTCTTTCCAAAGGTATCCATCCTTTTTTGTCTGCTTCTTTTATAACTTCAGCTAAAGACCGAGTAAAAGTGAGACTTGTTGGTATTTTACTTTCGATCTCATCAATCAGCCAACCTGCTGGATTTATTTTTTTTGAATAATAATCCTCATTGCTTAATTTCTCACATAAATTACTATCAATCTCTGAAAAAACATCAAGTAAAGCGTGCGTATCAAAAATAAAATATTCAGGAGTGCCAGTCTTGTTAGTTACCACACCAGCTTTGGATTTTTTTGCCAGCTTAAAAGGTACTTTTGAAAAAAACTTTGTCCACAACAAAAATTTAAGTGACTCGATTTTATTATTTGAAATTTTAACAAGAGATTTTGATTTAGGCATAAATTTTTATTATTATTTTATAATTTAATTATATCATATTAAATAAAAAATACAATTTATTTATAAAAACAGATCCTTCACTCGCAATAACCCTAGAGAGCGACCCGGATAACCTTACTAAAAAACTACTCATGTCTCAAAGCATCAACAGGCTCCATGTTTGCTGCTTTTCTGGCTGGATAGATACCAAATATTAAACCAACAATAACAGAAAACACTACACCTAATATTATCCCTGTAGGTTGAATAATATTACCAAAATCAAACCCTGCATATGACGCTGCGATCATACTTACAAAAGTCATTAAAGTCCCCAGTATAACCCCTATCAGACCACCAACAAAAGTCAAAAATACAGCTTCCCATAAAAATTGCCATAATATATTTGAATTAGTTGCTCCTAGAGCTTTTCTTAAACCAATCTCATAAGTCCTCTCCGATACAGATACATACATAATATTCATAATACCTACTCCACCAACTAAAAGGGATATACCAGCAATAGCCATTAATAACAAATTAACAGCTCCTGTTATTTGATCCATAATCCCCATAATCTCATCTGTAGTCATAACTTCAAAATCATATTTATCTGGATCAGTAATTTCATGATTATCCCCTATTATTCCCTCCACATCCGCTGCCGTAGCATCTGCCTGACTAGGATCTTTAAGATAGGCCATAATAGCTTGAATATGATTAGAGCCCATAATTAATTTTTGTACAGTTCTAACTGGAACAAAAATCATATCATCCATATTCATTGGACCCATCTGACCTTGTTCTTCCATTATCCCAATCACCCTAAAGTTATGTTTACCAATACGCATACGTTTACCTATTGGATCTTCATCTTCAAATAAGTCTTGTTTAATATCTTGGCCAAGAACCGCAACTCTAGCAAGCGACTTGTCTTCTTCATCAGTAAAGGGTCTACCATATTCAACTTTTGGTTTGTACAAATCAAAACCAGCAGCTGATAAACCAAATAGCATAGCTGCTTTATCATTATCTTCATAAGTAGCAACAGCTTGACCCATCTGCATTATATAGTAATCACGAATGTTAGGATGTTGTCCAACATCTTCTCCATCTTTAATTGTTAATGTTGTTATTGACCCAGAATTAGCTTGGGAGACACGGGCACTCTTAGGTACACGTGGTTCAATATCTAAATAGTCTGTACCAAACATTTCCATTTGACTGTTTAAATAGTTTTCAAAACCCTGTCCCATATTCATAACTAATATAATGGCCATAACACCTATTAACAAACCTAAAACAGTCAGACCTGCTCTGACTTTATGAATTTTGATTGCTTTATAAGCAATTTTTAAAGGCATTAATATTTGCATACATTATTCGTATCTTAAAGCATCAACAGGTTCTAACCTAGATGCCTTACGTGCTGGGAACCAGCCAAATATTGTTCCTACTAATCCAGAAACAATTACTCCCATTAAAATTGATGGGATTGTTATTACAAATCCCCATTTATATCCCAAAAATGCAGCCACACCAGCAATACCTCCAGAAACCAAAGCTCCTAATATTATTCCAATAACTCCTCCCAGTAAAGTAACTAAAATTGATTCAAACAAAAATTGCATCTGAATATTTTTTTCTGTTGCTCCTAAAGCTTTTCTTAAACCAATCTCTCTTGTTCTTTCATTAACAGCCACAAGCATAATATTCATAATTCCTACTCCACCAACTAATAACGAGATTGCTGCAATGGCACTTAAAAAGAATTTTAAAGCATCAGTAATATTACTTAAAGTATCAATAAAGTTGGCTGTAGTATATATCGTAAAATCGTCTTTATCTGGATTATCAATATCATGTTGATCACGCATAATCTCTTTAGCTTGTTCAGAAACATATGGGACATTATCTTCATTATCAACTTTCATTGCTATGTAATGTAAATGATTTATACCAAAGATAACTTTTTGAGCTGCACCTAAAGGAATAACAACAATATTGTCTTGATTCTCAAAACCAACTGATCCTCTTTTCTCTATTACTCCTATTACACGGAAAATTTCTTTTTTAACTTTAATCTTTTTACCAATTGAATCATCTTGACCAAAAAAGTCTTGAGCCAATTGCCAACCAATTACAGCCACTCTAGAAATACCATCTTCTTCAGCGCTGGTAAAAAATCCCCCTTTATCAAATTTTATACTTTCAATATCTGGATAAGAAGAAGTAACACCCATTACTTTTACATCAAAATTTTGATTCTCATATTGTACATTAGCAATACCTTCTACATATGACCCTATATATTCAACCTCTGAGATCTTAGATAGGGCCGTTGTGTCCTTTTCCTTCAATGTCGTTACTTGAATACCATATATGGTAGCTGGAGGCCCATTTTCGTCCGTATATCCAGGAGTAACACTTACTAAATCTGTACCTAAAGAACTAATTTGATCTAAAATCAAACTTTGTGCCCCAGAACCAACTGACATAATTACAATCACCGCAGCAATACCAATAACAATTCCAAGTATAGTCAAAAACGTACGATTTCTATTCGCACGTAAAACCTTAAATGATGATTTAATAAATGTAATTGCGTCCATACTAATATATATTTTACTAAATTTTAAGTTATATTACAAATGAAAAAATGCTAGAATTTGGCTTCTAGCATTATACAATCATTAAAAAAAGTATTAAAAATACAAACGGCCTGGCCAAACAGACCTCTGTAAATAGAGATACAATTAGTAGTATAGTAGTTATAAAAAAAATAACCCTAAATAAAATTCCAAAAAATAACCATAATGGATTCAAAAAACATGAAAACGAAAAATGAAAACCCGCCATGATTAATATAAAAATATAAGCTACTATAAATACTAAAACGAAAAAATCTATTATATATTTTTTCATTTAAATAACTCCTTTTTTGAGTTTTAAAAGATACTATTGTTTCTTATCTATTTTAGTATAGTACTCCTTATTATAATTTTTTTCAAGCTCTTCAAGTTCTTCATCCTTTTCTTGATCTTTTTTACCCCAATTCCATTTCATTTTACCTTTACACTTGCTTGCAGAGAATTTAATAAATAAAGCAATTAAGACAACTAGGATTATAAAAAACCTTACTATACTTTTTACAGATATTACATCTCCACTAGCAAACTGTTCGTCTGGAGTAGAAAATAATCCATTAAGGTATACATTTAATAATATTAAGCCAGTAAAAACTAAAGTTGCCGCCCAGCCTTCCCAACTGCTTGGTTCCATGCCATATCCATATCTTTTTGATCTGAACCAATATTTATTCATAAGTTTATATAATATGCTCTAACTAATTTTAGAGTGTTATAATCAAACTTCTCATCCAAATATTCAAAAGCCGGTTTTAACAAGTCCCATCCGCATTCATTAAATGCTGATCTAATTTTTTCACAATCTTTTTTCTTTGGCAATAAATGTTTGATATCAAGCTTATCTTTTTTATCCAATATTTCTTCGATGTGTTTAATAATAGTACTCTTAGTAAAATCCTGTTCCTCAGCTATTTCATTAATTGACATTCCTTTTTGAACCATCTTTTTAGTATTTGCTTTTTTAGAGATTCCTTTCTTTTTAACTTTTATAGGTTTGTCAAAAATATCTTTAACAAATATCTTTTGTGCTCTTGTTTTGTCTTCTTTAGAAAAACTTTTTAAAGCTTTTATGGTTTCTTCTGACATAGATCTAAATTGTTTATCAGAATCAAGAATGTTTTGATCAACCTGTAATGCTAATTCGTTTAAACCCTTTAAAGCTAAACCTTCTAATGAACGTACACGGGACAGAGCAACATAGCCCATACCAGCTGTAAAAGATTTAGATAAATCAACTTCAGCTAAATCTAAACTCAATCCCTGACTTTTATGTACAGTAATCGCCCAAGCTAAACGTAAAGGTAGTTGTTTTATTTGAGAAACAGTTCTTCCATCTTCTTCAATCATCCATTCTGTAGGATAAGCTGTAACTTCTAAGCCTGTACTGGTAGCAATAATTGGAAAGTTATTTTCATCAAAATCAACTACCCTACCAACCGTTCCATTAACAACCCCTTCTTCAAAATTATTCTTCACAAACATTACTTTAGCACCTTTTTTAATAATCAAATTCTCTGGAGCAAGACAACTCTTCTTTAATATCTCTGATACCTTCTTGTTTCCTCTTGATTTCATTAAATAGCTATATGGTTGAGATCTTATCTTACTTAATTCTTGTAAGTTGATAGCCTCTACATCAACATTATGAGTATACAACTTAGTTGGTTCTAATTTATGATCAATCTCTTTATTTAAACGTTCCAGAAGCAATCGTTTACTATTATCACTTACCTTTCCATCTCTAATTTCATTTAAAATATTTAAGAAGATTACATCTTCTTGACGATATTGTTCAGTTAAATAACAAACATTAAGATCCATATTTTGCCAAATCTCAGATTCTGTTACCCACTGTGCTTCTTGGCCATTTCTCCCAATTGGTGGTAACTGAAAAAAATCACCAGACAAAATAACTTGAAGACCACCAAATGGTTGAATACTTTGTCTAAAAGCTTGGCACAAGGTATTAACTAAATCTAATTGCTGGGCGTGCAACATTGAAACCTCATCAATAATTAAAACATCGTTGTTATAGAAATGTTTTTTTAGATATGGTTTTTTTAATAATGATTTAATATCATTATTATCCAATTTATCTTTAATCCCAATCCCTGACCACGAATGAATGGTAGTACCTCCTAAATGAGTAGCCGCAATACCAGTTGCAGCTGTTATACCTACACCAATTTTATTTTTCCTTAAATACTCAATATATGAATTCAAAACATATGTTTTTCCACTACCAGCCGAGCCAGTTAAAAAAACATTCTTACCTGTCTTTAATATATCTAAAGCTTGTGTTTGTTTCATAGTAGATCTCTAAATTAATACAATTAACCTGAAACCCCTAGTTGAACCGTGCAGGCGGATTTCCCGCACACGGCTCTACAGTAATATGTTCACCATATGTCATACATATTG
>Ga0075122_10001216_pt1 | contig 18657 bp, 20 predicted proteins | sample AntAceMetag02UKB_FD_69790 | JGI IMG/M metagenome (GOLD analysis project Ga0075122, IMG submission 69790) | Saline lake microbial communities from Ace Lake, Antarctica - Antarctic Ace Lake Metagenome 02UKB | ecosystem: Environmental > Aquatic > Non-marine Saline and Alkaline > Saline | place...
TAAAAAGAAAAGGGATATTTTAGCTAACTCCTCTCTATCCGAAGTATTAAGCTTATGATACACTAAATTTGTATATTATACGAACTATAGATAGAAATTTATTATATTAAGTATAACAAAAATAAAACATATGCAAAAGTATTTAGACAGAGTAAAAAACGAATTAAAGTTGAGAAATTATAGTCCTAAAACACTTCAAAGCTATATACGTTGCTTAAGAGACTATTTTTTGTTTATTAAGACAGATATTGAAAAATTAGATCAAGAAAAAATTAGAACATTTCTTTTGCAAAAACAAGACAAAGGAGCTGCTCCACAGACAATAAACCTTTATTTAAATGCCATTAAATTTTTTTATCGCGAAATTATTAAATCATCACAAAATATTGATATAAAATTTGCCAAAAGATCAAAAAAATTGCCAATCGTATTGTCGCGCAAGGAAATTAATATAATTCTTGAATCAATTAAAAATAAAAAACATAAACTGTTAATTGCGCTTGCTTATGGATCTGGATTGCGAGTTAGCGAGGTAATTGATTTAAGAGTGCAAGATATTAATTTAGATGATTTAGTTTTGCATCTTAAAGAAGCAAAAGGAGCTAAAGATCGAATAACTGTTTTTCCAGAGAAACTAAAAAATCATATTCAGAATATGATTGCCGGGAAAAACGGAAATGATTTAATTTTTGAAAGTGAGAGAGGAGGAAAATTGACAACACGTAGCGCACAAAAAGTTTTTTCAGACGCGCTTAAGAGATCTAAAATCAAAAAACAAGCAAGCTTTCACTCACTTAGACATTCATTTGCCACTCACCTATTAGAAAATGGAACAGATATTCGACATATACAGGAATTATTAGGACATTCAAATATTCGGACAACACAAATTTATACCAAGGTGACGAATCCTAGCATAAAGCAGATAAAGAGCCCTCTCTAAAATTCACGGGATTGCCGCGTCGACCTGATTACAGGTCTCCTCGCAATGACAGTGTAATGGCAACATCTACCCAACAACAGCATGCCAAATTCTACCCCCGAAACGGGCAATGTCGCGATAAGTTATAAGAATCATCAATAACATCAATAAAATAAATCCAATTCGATGAAACCAAGCTTCTATTTCTTGGCGAGATGGTTTTCCTCGTAGTTTTTCTACGATTAAGAAAATTAGTCTTCCACCATCCAAAGCTGGAAAAGGAAGTATATTTATTACTGCAAAATTTAAGGATAGAACGGCTATAAAGATTATTAAATGTGCAAAACCCATATCTATCATATCGCCTGTAATAACAGCAACAGCAACAGGACCACCAACTGATTCAGAAACTGGCTCTCTGTGCCAAATATCACTTATAATGCCTCCAAGAACCTGTAAAATTCTTCTTGAATAATTGTATCCCGATTTAGCTCCAGCAAAAATTGCCTTATGAATTGGGAATCTAACTATGCCTATTTCTGTTGGGGCAATTCCAATAATGGCTCTGTCTGGTTGAATATTCTCTAGAATTTTTGGAGTAATAGAAATTGCTTGCTCTATACCCCCTCTTTTATAAGTTATTTCTATTGGGTTATTTTCGCTTTTAGCCATTTCTTCCTGAAAAGATTCAATATCATTTAAAAAAATATTATCAACTTTTAAAATTTTATCTCCTGCTTTTAAACCTGCTTCAAACGCAGGAGAAGGTTCTATAACTTCTGCAATTACAATATTTTTTTCTTTAATATATTTTGCATCAATATCTGGTGTAATTTCAACTGGCGCGCCAAACAAAAATAATCCACTTAAAAGAACCCATCCAGTTATTGCATTCATTAACACTCCGGCAACTATAACTGTTAATCTTCTCCATACTGGTTTAGACGAAAAAGTGTCTTCTCCTTCAATTTCTCCATCCTCTCCTTTTATTTTTACAAAACCACCCAAAGGAATGGCATTTAAGGAGTATTCAGTTCCTTTATATTTTTTTGAATAAACCTTTGGAGGAAAGCCTATTCCAAATTCTTCTACATTCATTCCTGCTTTTTTGGCTGCATAAAAATGTCCAAATTCATGGACAAGTACTAAAAGGCCTAAAATTAGTATGAACGCTATTATTGTTATAAACATGTTTTTATATTGTCATTATTTCTTTTTCTTTTTCTTCGGCTAAGGATTCCAAGTCAGAAATTATTGTTTTGGTTTTTTGGTCTAATTCTGATATCTGATCGCGCTGTTCGTCTTCGGTTAAAGATCCTGCTTTTTTTTCGGAATCTATTTTTTTCTTCTCTTCTTCTCTTGCATTGCGGATTGAGACCCTTGCTTGTTCTAGCTTATCTTTTAAAAGTTTTGACATATTTATTCTAGTTTCTTCGGTCATATCTGGCAAAGTTAAGCGGATTAAGACGCCATCAACTGCTGGAGCTAAATCAATGTCCGATGATACAATTGCTTTTTCAATATCTTTTGTAAGAGTTTTGTCCCATGGTTCAATTACAAGCATTTTAGCATCAGCCACAGAAATATTAGCAAGTTGAGAAAGTGGCTGACTTGATCCATATGCCTCAACTAGTAAATCAGAAACAATAGCAGGATTTGCCCTACCTGTTCGCAATATTGCTAAATCTTCCTTAAAATGTGTTTTAGTATTTTCAATTTTTTCTTCGTAGTTAGTGAGCATAAATTTTATTGTTGACGATAAGTTATAATTTAACCCCCATATATATCATATCAGTATCATCCGGATTAATTAATATATCTGATGCTGTTCTTGTTGATGGAAGGGTTCTTGGTACCCAATTAAATCCTCCATCTATGGAATGATAAAAATTTGCTTTTGTTCCATAGTATATTTCAAGAGGATTATCGGGATTCACTGCCAAGGCATATATATTAGAATCTTTTTTGCCAGAAATCAAGGGAAGAGATACCCAGTCCTTTCCGTGGTTTAAACTTCGTAATAAACCATGTTGAGATGCATACACGATCCCAGAAGGAATAAGCACAAAATCTCTATAAATATTCGATGCTTCAAAATTTTTAAACTCTTTTTCAAATGATTCCCATGTTTTTGCCTCGTCTGTAGAGCGCATTAATCCTTTCCCTTCAATTGCAGCATACACTGTTTTTGGCTCTTCTGGGTGGAATTGCATATTTTTTAAAATTCCATCAACTTTTGTGTATTCTCTCCATGATATTCCGTTATTTTCTGATATCAATATATCGCCTTCACTTGTTGCCGCATATAATATATTGCTTTTTGTTGGGTTTAGCACAATACTTGTAATTTCTATGGATTTAGAATTGCTTGTGTAAACTGCTTTCCATTTAATTCCCTCATCTTCTGATTTTGCAATATTTCCTCCTATAGCCACATATAAAATTCTGGTATTATTTGGATTAATTGCTATATCATTTATATTTGAATTTATGAGAATCTGATCCCAGTTTTGCGCATCATTCCAGCTTACCCATAGGCCATTAGATTTTGTTATAGCAAATATTTTATGTGTATTTCCTGGAGAAAATAAAATCTTTTTAATATTAACATTTTCTATCCCTTTTCTGTTAATCCTATCTTGAAATATAGTTGATTTTTGAATCCATGTTTCACCCTTGTCCATGGTTACCCAAGCCCCTCCATCATTCAAAGTTCTTACTTGCCCTGGCGTGCATGCGGCACCTAGTATTGGTATGGCTAGGATAATTACTGCTAGTTTTATTTTATTTATGTTTTTCATATTGATATAATCAAATTTTCTGCTACCAGTTGCCAATTCTGGCTAACTGGATGGGATAATGACTCTAAAAGATTTCTTATTGCTTTTGAAAGTTGTTTTTGATTCTGTGTGTCAGTTAGAAGTTTTTTTCTTAAATCAGGAATAATACTCTCAAGCCAATTTTTAATCTCATCTTTTTCCATCTTAGCTTCCATCCAAACTCTCACCCTCTCACTCGCATCGGTTGATGATAAGATATTATGAATCAATTCACTTTTTTCTTCGGACAAGTCATCTTGTTTTAGTGCAATGCCAGGCCTTCCATGGAATTCCTCTCCAGAATCCATTTCAATTCCCAAATTCTCAAATTCTGATTTTCGCACTGGATTAAAATAAATTGGAACAGTGCGAGAATAAATAGTTGGAAGCACTTGTCTGCGATTATCTACCAAAAGAAAGATGTATGTGTTGCGTCCTGGCTCTTCTAGAATTTTCAAAAAAGCATTCTGTGCTTCTGTATTCATTTGCCCAGCATTATCTATAATTAAAACTTTTTTATCTGAACTAATTGGCGTATGTTGTAGCCAAGAGCGGGCTGACCGAATAGTGTCTATTGAAATAAGGTTTTTTTCTGGTTCAACAATTTTTATGTCTGGATGTTGTAGATTGCTTGTTGGAAGAAAATTTACAAAAAAAACCTCCAATAACTTTTTTCTTCCTATACTGCTTGGCCCTATAAACGAGTATGCGTGTGATAAGGTTTCATTTTTTGCGCAGTTTTGAAAGTATGCGAGTATGTCTTTGTGTCCAATAAGTTCTGTCATAAAGTTTACCACAGCACTAAAACCTTTTTGGTTTTTGGTGCTGTGGTTATTATACAAGTATTTAGTATATCGCGTCAATAAAAAAGAGAGCTAGCCGGAACTTGGTGTCCCGGTGGCTCTCTGTTTGTCCCAATAGATGCGGATCATGTGGCAATTGCGGGTGTCTTTTGGTGCGAAAGTACGACCCTTTTGTGCATATCCCGCTTTTCGAAAAGCTGATTCAAGGCCTCAATATATGCCAAGATAAAGGCCTGGACAGGATCCGCATGCTCGGCTCCGATGTTTTGGGTTGTAACATACCCCCCATGAAGCCGTATGGTAAAACGCATGCGACGCACTTTTTTCCATCTTCCATCGCACTTGCGGTTGTACACTATGGTGTTGCAGTTGCAGGATACCATCCTCACCCAATCAATCTCCAACACCTGATTGATTGCCTCACCCACAACCTCAAACAAGTCAGTGTCTGGGTCATCGCCCGGAAGGTGCTTGCTGATATTATTGCGAGTAGCTGAATTCCTGTCGAGAACAGACACTGTGACAGACGGGATACATCCCCATCCCGAACAGGTAACAAATGCTTGATTAATCTCAAGCTCGGCTATCTCTACCTCTGTCTTTTGCTTCATTCTTGCACCTCTTTTTTGTGCTTAAGGATGTTTTACGCCCTTGCTAAACTCTTGCACTTCAACTTCGACCTTAGGCATAAACCTGAGTGATGCTCTTTCTATCTCCTCGCGTTTAACTTCTACCTTTTTGTCTGACGCAATTTTCCCGGTAACCCTGAACCTGGGCATACCGTTAGAGCAATCAAACACTATGTTGATTGCTCTAACTATGCGCAATAGAATCGCAACTTGCGAAGCATGCGAGGAAGGATGCGCCAATAAAGGGCTTGCGCATTTCCTGCGGTCAAGTATATAGACCGCATATGGTTTGGGCTTTTTTTCCTTTCTTTTTTGGGCATGATACCCTCTTTTGTAAAAGGTCAATAAACAAAAATCCCTAGCCGGTTTGACTAGGGATATGATTTACAAATTTTATACAAATCACAACCTAGCCATGACTAAGAACCATAATATTAAGGACGAGAATTGTATTTTGGTTTGTTGTGGTATTCATATCTAGCTCAAGTATAATAGTATTTAAAAATTTGTCAAATAAAATTATTTCCATGCTGAATAGATGGCATATCCAATTAATTTTTTTTGTGCCATTTTGTAAGATTCTACAGCTATTACCATGTTTACAAATTTTTTATGAATTCCTAAAAATTTAAGCATTGCATAAGGAATTTTTGCCATACGATAAAATCTTTCAAGAGAAGGACGAAAGTTAGCAGAAATGTCTGTGCATTTCAAACCTCTAAAGCCAGATTCACTTAATATATTCTGGAATGAATTTTTAGAAAGCAATTGAAGGCTTGGCGAACATGTTCCTTTAATTATAATATCAACAATTTTTTGTTCTTCAGCAGTAAATTCACTTTTATTTTTATTAAGATATTCTATACAGACAATTTTTCCGCCAGGTTTAAGCATTCTTTTAAATTCACGAATAACTTGAGCGAGATTCTGCGCATGGCAAAGTGTTTCTACTGTATATATTCGGTCAAACGAATTGTCTTTAAAAGGTAGTCTGTGATAGTCCGCAAGTATAAATTTTGTGCGATTTTCTACGTTTAGTTTTTTAGAACGCTTTTTCGCTTGTTTTATTATATATGGGGTAATATCAATTCCAGTGATATGCACATCATGTTTTTGGACAAGACTGCATGATACAAAACCTTGTCCGCATCCTGCATCCAAAATATTCATACCTTGCTTAAGTTCTAGATTTTTTGCAAGTATATTATGATGATGTTCTTGGGCTTCTTGCTCAGAAATTTTTGCGCCATCTGGATTTGGATAATATCCAAAATGTTGCGAGCCTTTGAGCAAGAATTTGTATCCCAATCTACTTCCAAGGCTTTCGTAATAATTTTGAACAGATTTAATCATAAAAAATTTTAGTTAGATGTTTGTATTAAATCATAACTTATTTATAAAATAAAGAGCCGGACAGAGATAATCTGTCCGACCATGCTTCTTATTATTGTTGATAACTATATTATTTGACAAAATATTCATTATTGATACTATAAGTATAGTTATGCAATACACAAGTACATATTTTAGTTCCTACTTTACAAACTGATCTAGATCAGCTGTCTTGCTTTGCATAATAAACCAGACTACTACAGACAACTGATCAAAAGATCGGTTTTTTGTTTGTATTAGTCAAAATTCGCTGGAGGGGCGAAAAGCTCCTTTAGAATCCAAACATTTCTCTAGGGGGAGAAAAAGTCATGATAGTATTGATGCACGAGAATATCAAACCCAATGACCCGTGCGTTGCAGCAGTGTGCGAAAAAGCGCGGCTTCATCATGTGGTCCCAGAAGTGCACGTGGAAGAAGGTGCGCGTTTCGATGTGGTAGAAGTTTACCTCAAGGATACCCAGGACCAGCGTTGTCACGCAGTTCCGGATTATCCATTCCGAGGGCTTCCTGGTGTAAAGCAGGTTACAAGAGTTTCTCCTGCCAGGGTGTCCTTGCGCACCAATGGGGATAGTGAGCCCAGGCATGTCAAAATCGGAAACAAGAGAATTGGTCAAGGCTTGCCATGCATTCCAGTGCTTGGGCCGTGCACCATAGACAAAAGAGTGGATAATATCCTGCGCCTGCTTTCGGACATGGGAATCAAAGACGCAAGAGCCGGTGGTCGAAAACCGCGTTCTAGTGTCGAAGGGTTCCGCGGTTTTGGGGTTAAGGGATGGGAATGGTTTCTTTCTTCGGCCAAAGAGCATGGCATGGAATCGGTATGGACCGAAGTCATAGAATCCGAAGACGTGGAAACACTTCTTCGGATTAAGGATATGGTGCACTTCGATGGCGATCTGGTTCTGTGGGTTGGTGCCAGAAACACTGGCAACTATCGACTTCTCGAAACCCTAGGCAAGCATCGCGAAGTCGTGGCCATGATAAAGAATGGTCTACACGAGCAAGATGTAGATTCTTGGTTCACAAGAGCCGAGTTCGTGGTCTGTGGCCCCATGTATTGGGACGAGGAAGGTGTTCTGGATGAAGGGCGTAGCATGGAATCTGGGAATGACAGGTTGATTCTGTGCGTAAGAGGACTTCAGCACAGCGACCCACACAATAGGCTTCGGTTTTATCCTAACTACGACTGGATAACCGAAGTCCATGACCGCTCTTGGGTTCCAGTATGTTTTGATCCTTCTCATATCGCGGGTGACGATGAGAAGGTTTTCACGGTTCTTGGAGAGGCCTTACAGCGTTATCCTGACACTGTGTTGATAGAGGTTCACTCTAACCCGCCAAAGGCGCTGTGCGACCAGGATCAAGCAATCCCAATCCAAGATGTTCCGCGTATCTTGGACATGATTGAGGAGTCCAACATCAGATATACTGATTCTCAACCACAAGGAAATGCTGCATAAGGAGGAATGCAGCCAGATTCAAAAAGAGCCCGCTTCGAGGAATCGAAGTGGGCTCTCATTTTTTTAATTGACACATAAAAGTGACGGCTAACTAGTAGCAAGAATACTCCTCTTATATGATTCCAAATTTTCAAGCGCAACACCAGTGCCCTTGGCAACACAAAGAAGCGCCTCATCAGCTGTATATGCAGGAACACCTGTTGCTTGAGCGATTAAGCGATCCATATTTCGCAGCAAAGATGAACCTCCAGATAACACAATCCCCTTATCTATAACGTCCGCAGATAACTCAGGTGGCGTGCTTTGGAGTACGCTCTTGACTGCACTGATTATTCCTTCAAGTTCTGCTTGAATTGCTTCTGTTATGTCATCCGATGAAACAGATACAGTTCTAGGCAAACCAGAAACCATATCTCTACCACGTACTTCCATACTCATCTTTTTTTGTAAATACAAAGCAGATCCAACTCCAATTTTAATATTTTCTGCACTTCGCTCGCCTATAGCAAGATTATATTTTCTGCGGATATATTCCGAAATCGAAGTATCAAACTTATTTCCTCCAATTCTAACAGAAGTGTTTGCCACAATTCCACCAAGAGATATAACAGCCATTTCACTTGTTCCGCCACCCATATCAATAATCATGTGCCCAGAAGCCGATCCAATTGGAATATTTGCTCCAATAGCAGCAGCAATAGGTTCTTTGATAATATATGCAGCTTTTGCTCCAGCAGCAATGGTCGCGTCAATTACAGCTCTACGTTCTGTGGATGTAATTCCAGCGGGAACTGCTACCATAACTTCTGGTCTAATCAATCTAAAACCACCAACAGCTTTGTTAATAAAATAATTAAGCATTGCTTCGGTTGTTTTGTAGTCCGCAATCACTCCATGTTTAAGAGGTCTAGATGCAACTATTGTATCTGGAGTTCTGCCTAGCATTTCTTTTGCTTCATCTCCTACTGCTAGAACTTGTTTTTCATTCAAAGAAACAGCCACAACAGATGGTTCGTTAAGCACAATACCTTTTCCTGGCACATGAACCAAAGTATTAGCTGTTCCAAGGTCAATTCCTATCTTTTTTACAAACATAAGCATACTCATCTTAAGCGAAAGAGGTTTTCTAGTCAAGCAAAAAACAAGGGTCTTGACAGGGAGAATCAAGACCCTATATGTGGAGTTTGCTCTCATGCAAACACTTCCGTTAAAAGAACCACAGAACAGCGACAACAGCAGTCAAATGCAATAACATATCTCTGGTGCTGCGACCTCCTTTAGCGAGTGGCTATGAATCCAGATAGAGCAATGAACACCAATAAGGCCAAAAGTAAGGCCTCAGTTGTGATATGTGGGTGTTTTGCGCAAAGCGTACTAAAGCGTTCCATTGCTTTTCCTTTCTTATTGCATGAGTGCGATTTCTCTATCAATTTCTAAATTCCATTCTCCAACAACTTGATTCCCTCCTTTTTTATCAAGTATGTTAGATGGATTAATTTCGTCTATTTTAAATGGAAGGGATATATCTATCTCAAGATTGTGAGCCCTAGTTCCTGCTTGTTTTTGAATTAAAAGATTGTATTTTCCAGCTAGAATTTTAGTTGCTAGATTATCTGGAAGAGTATATGTAAATGATAAAGTTTCTGTATTTGACGGCTCAATTGAAATAAAAGTTCCAAATACGGTTTTGTTGTGTTCGTCAGCAATAGAAATTTCTTCTTCATTTCCAGAAACTTCTATTAATGTGGATCCTAAAGGAGCATAAAGTCGCGTGTATGTTCTATAGCGCGTAGTTTTCCAATTAAAATCCCCAGTATGTTCATATGTAATTGATGCTGTTGCTTGAAGCTTGCCTCCTGATGAAACCAAAGTTCCATCACCTACAGGTTCTATAGTGTATTTAATAGTTCTATTAATCGCAGGATCGGATTTTAGAGAGCCAAGATTCGCATCTACAAAATACAGATAATCTTCATCTGTATCACGAATTCTTCCATCCCAATAAAATTCCTGAACAACGCTTTGCACAACATCATTTTCAAAATAGAACATAACCTGTTTTTTATCTAAAGCATTAAATACAATAGGAACTAATTCGCGGATTTTATCAAGAGACATTGAAAAAAGTTTTTCTTGTAGTTGTTGTGCAACATCATCAATAATCTGCTTTCTATTATAAATAGTAATTCCTTCTTCTTTAAACCCAAGCTCTACATGATACGCAAGAGTATCTATAAGATTTTCAGTGGTGAATTCTTTGTTATCTACAGTTACTGGCCCTGTGACAGAGAGTAGGCTTTCGATCAAATCAGGAGTTAAGGCAATAACTCCATCAAAGTTTTTAACAGGACCTTTCTCGTCTTTGTAGAATTGGATTGCATTCTGTGCTGTTGTTGGGAAATCTGGATCCCAATTCACGTCGCGGAAAAACCACTGCGATTGTTTAATATATTTTTGTAAAGCAAGAGGTGGAATTTTTGTATTATATGCCTTGGCTGGCTCATCAAGATTATAAACATTATCGGTTGTAAATTCGGTAACTTTTCCGTTTTTTATTTTTAGAATTCCATAAGTGCCAATAAATCCTCCTGTTGGACGTAATTCTGTATTGTTTTGTAAAAGAAGCAGATATGTTTTCTCTTTTTCGTGCCCAATTACTTGTGGCAAAATTGCAAGCCATGGTTGTATTTTTGAAAAAAGGTTTTGCACTGCAAAAAGTTGTGAACCTAATTTATTAACTTGGTATGCGATTATTGGAATTTTAGTTTTTTGAGATGCCTTTAAAAATTCCAAAGAAAGTAGTGTTTGGTCGTTAATGTTTTTCCAAATAGAATTTGAATCAGCTAGGGCTGATAAAATTTCTATTCTGTCTTCCTCTGAAACACTAGTTGTTAAATCAATTTGTTTTTGGGAAAGAATAGGAATATCCGAAACCCAAACAAGAACTTCTTCTGCTGAAATTATTGAAATTTTAGATGCAGCAAGAAGGTTTTGAATTGCGCGAATTTCGCTTGAAATTACAGGAAAAACTGTAAAAGGAAACATTCTATCAATGTCTCCTTCAATCTCTTCTACATTAGCGCTTATTGATTTTAGAATTTTTTGGCTTTCTTCCCAGTTCTGCAAAAATATCGATTGCTTAAATGATTCAGATAATTTTTTTATCTGCATTGCATTGCGAGATGCGTCTACAATTTGATATGAATAAAATAATCCTAAAATTACCACAACAACAATAGTAGCAGCTAAATAATGGCGCTTCTTTGGCAGTATGCTAATTATTTTTTCTTGCCAAGATTCTGAAAATGGATTTTTTATTTTGAACATAATAATAAGTGTGTGGTGAGGACAAGAGGATGCGAGGTGATGAGTAAAAAACTCATCACCTCGCATCCTCGCGACTCATTATCTAATCCCCCACTTCCTAAAATATTTAAAAGCGCTAAATAAGTGTATCCATGCCATTTTGTTAAACAATGTCTTGTAGAACTTGCCCCAATCCGAAACCCTATTGTGATAATGGATAATTTTAATATCAGCTATATACCATACTTCATATCCAATTTTCCAGAATCTGCGACACCAATCAGTATCCTCTAAAAACAAAAAATATCTCTCATCCATTAATCCAACTTTATGAATAGCACTTTTGCGCGCAATTATGCATGACCCCTGTAGCCAATCTACCATTCTATTATCTTTGTGATTCCAATCCATCATTATATATTTATTAATTGCGCGTTTGGCAAATTTAAAGCGAGCCAAAGGCATTCTCCTATACATTAAAACTTCTGGTGTTGGGAATCTATAGCAAAAATGCTGTAAGCTTCCATCTGGACTAAGTAAGCGCGGGCCTGCCAAACCTGCTTTTGGATTTGCTTCCATAAAATCAACCATTTTTTTAAAAGCATTATCCCAAATAACAATATCAGAATTTATTATTAAAATATATTTTCCTTTTGCTTGTTTTATGCCAAGATTATTTCCAGCAGAAAATCCCTTGTTTTCATCTAATTCAATTAATTTAAGATTATCAAATCTAGGCAATAATTTTTGCTTTACATATTCAGCGCTTTTGTCGCTAGATGCATTATCAACAACAATAATCTCATAATCTAAATTATGAGTATATTCTGTGATTCCCTTGATACACGGAAGAAGAAAATCTTTTGTGTTGTAGTTTAGTATGATTATTGATAGATCCATGTTATTTTTTATACGCTACTAAATTTTCTCTTTCAAATAAATATATATAAATAAATTTTATAAATTCATATCCAGCCATAATAGGCAAACGCCATAAATCTTTCCATGAAAAATTTTTCTTTAGCATTAATATATTATTGCGGATTGATAGCTGTTTAATTTTATTGGATTGTGATGCCCTACTTCCTTTTCCAAATACTCTTTCGTGCCAAGCAATTGCTTGTGGCGCAATTTTTGCTTTAAATCCTGCTTTGTTTAATCGCCATGCCAAATCTGCATCTTCTTTATAGCTTCCAAAACGCTCATCCAGAATTCCATATTTATCTTTTATCTGCTTTATTGCGCTTAATCTATATAATACACATGCTCCAGATACTCCAAATACATCTGTTTTAGGGCTAAAATTCGCTCTCTGAGACGTGTTTTGCTTTATATCTATTATCCGACCATTTACACACATTTTGAGCCCACAACTGTCAATTATGCCAGATTTTTTATCGGTTGGCAACTCTTGAAAAAGCATGCCTCCAACCGAAGCAATCATAGTATCCTTATCTATTGTGTCTACAACTTCCTTTAAAAAACTTTCTTGTAATTCTGTATCTGGGTTTAGGACTAAAATATAAGGAGATTTTGATTCTTGAAATCCTTGATTATGCGCTATTGCAAATCCTTTATTTTCTTTATTTTGTATAACCTTAATATTCAAAATATAATTTTGATTTTTTAACCATTCTTGTGTGCCATCCTCTGATGCGTTATCTATAACAAGCACAGAATACCCAACTTTATACTGATTTTGTATTCCACGAAAAAGTCGCTCAAGATGCTCTTTTGAGTTCCACGTAACAATTTGAATTTGTACTTTTGCTGGCATAATAGTGTTATATATCTATAATATACTATTTAAAATAAAAAGAAAGTGTTAATTAATAATTAATCATTAATAAAAAAACTCGCATCAGCCGTACCCCAAAAGGCCGTACTGATGCGAACAAACTAGTGCCTGATTAATCTTTGGTCACGCTCCCTTGGCTTCGAGTTAAAGTGCTAGACTACAGGCCCTACTTCAGATAGGGTGATCTTCGAGAGGCGGCTGCGGCTCCATCTGTTCTGCGGCTTTTGGATTCTTGAAATGGTTATTCAAAGTCCTCGTGGCCTTTATTAAGTGTTCATTGATGGCTTCCAAGGCCTCCAATTCCTTGGAAGAGAGCTTGGCAGGCCGATTCTCTAGCCTTGCACAGAATACCAGGTGCGCCTCGTGCAGACCATCAGACGCAACCTGAAATCCTGTAAGACCCTTCTTCTCTGTTTCCGGGATGGATATGCAATTAGACATCTCCGTATTCCTTGTTAAAGGTGTTTGCTTTGTTCAATTGCGCTATTACCTTCATTTCAAGCGCTGGAGAATGTATAAATATAGTATATTTATATTATAAAAGCAACTTATAACAGAAACAACCACTAAAAATTCGCCTAATTTACGAATTTTTAGTATAATAGAAATGTTTATAAAAATTAAAAAGGAGAAAATAAAAATATGTGTTTTATAAAATGGCACAATAATTTAGCAAAGAGGCTTCAGTTTCCAGATATTTCATTAATAAAATTGGCAACTGCTGGTTTTATTTTAATGATTGCAAAACTCTGGCCACCTTTACTTTCTCTTGAATGGTATTGGTATTTAATAATTGCTCTTGCAGCATCCGCCCCGCTTATACCAAAAGTGTTTAAGAAATAATTTTTCTGTAAAAAAATGAAAAACCGTGAGTCCCAAAAGGAAACACGGTTTTTTTGTTGCAAGATCCTACTCCCCCCTTCATGTTCCTGCAACAATCGCAACACCAGCACTGCATCCAAGCCGGGTTGCGCCTGCATTGATCAAGGCCATGGCATCCTCGTATGTTTTGATGCCTCCTGCGGCTTTGATTCCGACGTCCAGACCCACAACTTCGCGCATCAAGCGCACATCCTCCACTGTTGCGCCTGAATTGACTACCCCTGCGGTATTGAACCCAGTGGAGGTCTTTACGAAATCTGCACCAGCAGCAACCGCGAGTGTACAGGCCTCTACCTTCTGCTCGTCTGTGAGCAAACAGGTTTCGATGATGGCCTTGAGAATGGCCCTATCTGCACAAGCATTTTTCACAGTGCAGATGTCGTCTTCCACCATATCATCCATGCCCGAGAGTAAGGCGCCGACATTGACGACCATATCAATCTCAGTTGCGCCATCTTCGATTGCGATTCTTGCTTCGCCTGCCTTGGCAATGGAACAAGCTGCCCCTAGTGGGAATCCGACTACAGAGCAGACAGACGTCTCTGTACCAATAAGAAGCCCGTCGCACAGTCCGACCCAGCATGAATTCACACAAACTGCCATGAATCCATACTCTCTAGCCTCAAGGCACAACTGTTCGATCTCTGCTCTGGTTGTGTTTGACTTGAGGGCGGTATGATCAATGTACGATGCTAGCTTTCTGGCATTCATCTCTGTGCTCCTTGGAAAATATGGTTTACACAAAATGAGTCGCAAGGTGTTATTGCTTCTTTTTTTATTCTTCACCTCCTTTTATTGATTTTAAAGCAATCGCGAGTTGAGCAACTAAACACTATCAGACCTTCTTGTTTTTGTAAATAATGACTTTTTTACAAATTTTCTTTCAACTAAACTTATACAAATAATCACAATCCTTATACCAAGCGGATGATTTAGGTAAGGGCTTACTATGTGTGTTAGCGCAACAGCAAAAAGCCTAGCAAGAGTACCAACTAAGACCTATTTTTGTTATATCTAAATTTTTCTGTCAACCACAGCGCTCATCAGCATCACAACTCCAATACCTAAAGGATGATTCAGATAAGGGCTAATTCCGTGAGTTAAAAGAATTACAACTAGACCAAGTAATCCTCCAAAAATATAATATTTTGCAATTGTATTATCCGAAAAATAATTGATTCTTTTTATTCCTAATTGAAAAATTTTGAAAATTATAAATAAATAAGCAAGAACACCAATTAATCCAATCTTAAGCCAAATTTCAAGCCAACCCAATTCAAAAGCAGTTGTAGTGTATTTGCCATCTGGATTATTTTTTAAAACACGCGGATCTTGAGATTCATAAGTAATAGATGTGCCAAATCCACTGCCAAGAATAGGATGTTTGGCAATACCTTTAAACAAAGGCCTTATCTGGGCATATCTAGATGATACTGCTGCTTCTCCAGAAAACTTAGCTGCCCTATCTTTTAAAAAACTAGCACTCATTTCGCCTGGAGGAATTGGAAAATTTGCAACCAAGAGCGTGAATCCAACACTTAAAACAAAAATTACTATTGAAATAAAACTAAATTTAAAAATTTTAGTTAATTCTTTTTTTAAAACAAAGAACATGGCAATTATCATCACCCCAAAAGTTAAAATTCCAGCAAGCCAAAAGCTTCGTGAAAAACTAGTAATAATTGCTGTTGTAAATAATACAATAGATAAAATTATAAACCCTGCCCTATAGGGTTTTATTCTGTTTTGGTTTTTATCATCAAAAGGAATGTCATCTCTTTTTTTGTTGGATTGAGTACATATGTGAACAAGCAAACCAAAGAATAGAAATATTGCAAACATCAGCCAAATATGCGATTGCATAAATATGCGCGAAGTTAAAATTGTTGGGTCAATGTTAGTAATTTCAGCCAACCTCGTTTGGCGCGACCACGCATATAAATAATCTTGCGCAATAAAAAATTCATGGCTAAAAATATAAAATAAAACAATTGTTTTTACAGAAAGCCAAACAAGAGACGCGCCAATAACCTCAAACAATCTACGCAATATTTTTTTAGATCTTAAAACTCCAAATATTGGAAATATTAAAAGAAAAAATAGATAATTATTTATATCCGAAAAAATCGCGCCTAATCCATTACCCCTAAAAATTCCAAAAATTGCTCCCCAAATAATAATAATCCCAAAAAGAGCATAAGCCTTAAACAGGTTCGACTTTAAAAAAGTAATTCTTCTATCTTTTATAACTCTTGCCAACCACACGCAAAGAACCACAAGCCAAATTAACATGCGAATTGTGATATCTACTCCATTCAACTCAAGCACAAGCATTTTACCCAAGGATCCAATAATTAATTCCGCAAACAAGGCCATTAATCCATATTCTAACTTATATACTGATGCTATAATTATTGCCACAGACACTAATCCAAAAATCCAAGGTCCTAGGATTGGATAAATATATGTGACGAATGACAATATCTCTGCTAAAATAAGCAGGCCTAAAGTATATTTAATTATTTTATTTTTTGTCATATGAAGAAATTTTTATTGCATGTTTGCTGTCCAACTTGCTCTACAGGAACTATTGCGCAATTGAATGATAAGTTTGATTTAACCTGTTATTTTTATAATCCCAATATTCATCCAGAAGAAGAATATAATGCAAGATTAGCTGATACAGAGAAATATTGCAATAAAATGGATATTAAATTAATTGAAGGTCCTTATGATAAAGATGCTTGGTTTACTGCTATTAAAGGGCTTGAAAATGAACCAGAAGGAGGATTAAGATGCCCAAAATGTTTTTATATGCGTTTGGCTAATGTGGTAGAATATGCAGCTAAAAATAAATTTGAGATTTTTGGCACAACTTTAACTATTGGACGCAACAAAAAAGCCGAAATTATAAATCCTATTGGTGTTTTGCTTGCCAAAAAGTATAACATTGAATTTTATGAAGCAGATTTTAAGAAAAAAGGAGGCCAGCAAAAGGCAGATGAAATTTCTAAACACGAGCATTTATATAGGCAGAATTATTGTGGATGTATCTTTAGTAAACGCGAAAGTGAAGCTAAAAGAAAAAATATCTAGCTGCGCTTCTAAAAAACCACCATTGTTTTTTTAATGTCATTGCTTGGTTAAATGATTGCGAGCCATGATGAATTATCTGTGTTCCTGGATAGTACATAATTTTATATCCAGCCTTTTTTGCGCGCCTACAAAAATCAACTTCTTCAAACCAAATAAAATACCCTTCATCTAGTAATCCAATTTTATCAAAAATATTTCTTGGCACTAAAAAAAATGCACCCATTACTTGGTCTACTTCTGATGATTTCGAATAATTAAAATCTTTAGCAAGATAACGATCTAGTAAATTTGGAAATAATTTGTGTAATTTAAATAATATAACCAGAATATCCATCACCCTTGGAAATCTTCGGACAGATGGCTGAATTGTTTTATCTGAATTAAGCAACTTACAACCTAAAATCGCTACTTGAAGTCTTAAATTTGAAACTTGAAACTCTTCCACAAATTCTGTATCAGGATTTAAAAGCAGGATATACTCCCCTTTTGCAATTCTAATTCCCTGATTATTTGCCTTCGCAAATCCAAGATTCTTACTATTCTTTATAATTTCAAAATTCAAACCTTTAACATTTAAACTCTCCAACATCTCAACTGTTCCATCAAACGAAGCATTATCCACAACAATAATCTCATACTCTCCTGACGAGTACTTTAAAATCGACTCAATGCATTTCTTGAGCAAATCCCTTGTATTCCACGATACTATTATTATTGATAATTTCATATTTGACTTTATTATACTAGAGGGGTAGTTTTACACAAATCAGCGAATAAGAAAAGGCTTATAAAACCTTATTCCAAAAGGGAACAGGAATGAACTGCGTAAGAAATATAACAATTGTAGGCGTCAGTTGCACCTTACAAGCTCATGAAATAACCGAATCTCTAGGGAGAAAATTACTAGGAAGAGTTGTGCATATACTCGAGGATACTCTTCCAAAACATCCGATCAACTACATGCTTCGCATGGATGACTTTCGTGTATCTGCATGCGGAGCATTTCGGTTTCGAGAGCATTTTTTTTTCAACGGGAGAATGGCAGTCACCAAACAAGTCTGTGCAGGCCCAAATGCACGGATTACAATCATGGACTAAGAATGATCCACAAAAAAGGCACACTTCCAGCGAGAAGTGTGCCTGTTTATTTACAAAAATTTATGTTTTTGTTTAATTATTTCAGTTGACTTAATATATTCAGAATTGCGCTTCATTAAAAATTTAGGAAGCCATCTACTTATACTTCCCCCTGATTTTACTTTGAAAAGTACTTCATTAATCCATTTACCTTTATACCCTTTCTCTAGTATACTAAGCCATAGATCCCAATCTTGTAAACGTTTTAGGTTGGGGTCAAATTTTGTAAAATGTTCTCTACGAATTAGGGATGTAGTGTGAATGTATGGCATCTTACGCAATCTATCTGCGTCAAATTCCCAGAGTTTAAATTTTTTAAATCCAAATTTGAATGATGAATATGCGTATGAAATATCTGGATTTTCGTCCAAGACGTGATTCATCTTTTCCAGCATATCTGGTTGCATCACAAT
>Ga0075122_10001217_pt1 | contig 18654 bp, 18 predicted proteins | sample AntAceMetag02UKB_FD_69790 | JGI IMG/M metagenome (GOLD analysis project Ga0075122, IMG submission 69790) | Saline lake microbial communities from Ace Lake, Antarctica - Antarctic Ace Lake Metagenome 02UKB | ecosystem: Environmental > Aquatic > Non-marine Saline and Alkaline > Saline | place...
GGACACAGTCCTAAAACTGTCCGAGCTTAACAGATTTCCCTATAACAGAAAAATTATACACTAAGCATTTCAACAACATTTCAACATCCCTAGAAACTTGATTTCTTGATCTCAAGTAACTATTATGCTTTTTCTTAATTACGGAAAATATTCCCTCGATCACAACCCGAAATCTGTAAGATTCTTTCCATACCTCAGGCTTATTTTTCCAAATATCAATCTGTTGTTTCCACATTCCACTTCCTCCACCTTTAGACCTACAGTTTACTCTAAAGTCAAGAAACGCGGTTATTCCCCTTTCGGCACATAGAATATGGCTTTCCTTGGAACAATATCCCTTATCTCCCAAACAATATTTCAAATTGAATAATTCTGAAGATGTAGTTAATATTTCTTTAAATATTGGAGAATCGTGGGCCACGCCCCGCGTTGCTTTAGCAAAACAAATAATCTTTGAGTTCTTTAATATCCCTACATGAATTTTTCTAGTGTTTGTTGTCCCGCACTTATTACCATGTACTTCTTCAATGCAGACATTGATGTGTTGAAAATAGGGCATAGGAACGGATCTAAGAATCCACATTCAGCTAAGTCCTTTTCGCCTTTACGTTCTGGCCTTTTGTGTGTACATCTCCATGGTCTTGTTGAATTGTCTAAATATGGGCAATCGTGTTTTTTGTTCTTATTTTTCATCTCCCAACAATACCCTCCGCTTCAAGAACAGATAAACATTGAAACTTCATCGGGTTAAAGAGGTGATGAGACATTGTCGCATCTATGAAAAGTTGCGTATGCAACGATCGTGTTTTTGTCTGTTTAGTTTAGTTGGGAGTTTCATTTTGATTTTTCTAGCTTCTGTCTTTTGTCAGACATCCAGCTATTTATTTGTGTTGCTTCGTTTAGGAATCTCAAAAGAGTTGAATGCTCGCGAGTTGGATGCTTTGCCAGAAGTTCGGCCATCATTCTTTCTGCTTCTTGGTTGATCTCTTCCTTTGATAATATTTTATTTCTTATGTTTTTCATTGTTTTGCACCTCCATTTTTTGTGGAGATAGCGTGAAATAATCCATTGTCAAGGATGTCAATGGTTTTTGCCCCTATGTATAAACTCCCATTTTGCCCTAAGGTAGAAAAACCCTTGACACTATTGACTTTCACCGTTTCACCTCTTGTTTGAACCTAATTCCTTCCCAAACCCACTCTCTATCATAATTATCATTAACCTGCCGCCTGGATTCAATAATACCGAATAAGTCTTCAAGAACTGCTTTAATGTTCTTATCACCAGCACCCTTAACTTTATGTTTCTTACAATATCTACTAAACTGTTTTCTAATATTTTTCTTACTAACCCAGTTATCCAAATCTTCTTCCAGACAATCCATACAGAATGATGTGAAACTATCTGACTTTCTTATCCAGAAATTCTTAACTTCGGCTGTGGATTTAGTATTTGAGAATTGTTTTGTTTTAAATATCCTGTCCAATCCATCAAGTGATTCATTTAAGAATCCACTCATTTCTTCCGGAGTACTAATCTCATCAATTATATCTGGCTTAGCAAGTTTGATATTTGTTTTATCTTCAACTAAATCAAATTCTTTTTGCTTTAGAAATTTATACGGAAATTCAATAATCAACCACCTTCTCCAAAAACCATGGCTGAAATCATAAACCTTTGGTAATTCGTTACAACTGAAAATTAACTTACCATAGTTCTCAAAGAATAGATCAGTTAAGAACTTTCTTTTGGCCGCAACTAAATCAGTTCCAGATGTAAGTTCTTTAAACCTGCCAGTATCTTTTAAATCTGTATTTGAAATATCACCAGCTAGGTTAGCCAATTTGCCAAACAAACCAGCAACCGAAAAACTATCTGGTGTTAATTGGTTTAATGGAACTGAACTACAATTCTGTTCACCAAGGAACTTCCTAAGGTGATGAACCCAAACACCCTTCCCATTTTCCCCAGCACCCTCTAGCATAATCGCAGATTGGATTGAATATTTTTTATATAAACAACTTCCACTTATCTCAAATGAAACATCAATATCCTCTGGATTTCTTAGAACATCTTTCATAAATTTCTTGGTAAATGGGCATCCCGCATCCGGATCATAAGTTGCATTAATCTTATTGAAGAATATCTTGTCTGGGGTATAATCTGATAACTCCCTTGTTCTTACATTTAATATTCCGTTAAGAACTGGTATCTCGTCGATGTTTTCCATTTCTTTCTTGAAGAACTCATCTGCTTCAATATATGTATCGGCCTCTATTTTAGCCAAAACCTTATTTGCCCGTTGTGGTGTATAAGCATCTTCTAATATTTTCCTGCACAATTCTCTTATGTGAGATTCACCATTTGGTTTTCTTATACCATTTTCATAAAACCAAATCTCTTTCGTTTTGTCTTGTTTAATAGAATCAATATAATTATCTTTCATTATTATCTCAACAACAACCTCACTAGCTTCCTCTTCCCTTCTAGCAGCAATAAGTTGCATGACATCACATGCGTTATATTTTGGTTTGATGTTCTCTTCTGCTTTTTTCTCTTTCCAATATTTTTGCCATGTGGCCCATGAAACTTTCCCACGGAGATATATATCTTTTTTATCCTCCCAATTATCAAAAGAGATATCGTTTGTTTCCAAATCATCTAACAGTCCCTTAGCAAAAATCATGTCAGCCTCTTCTTGCTTACTCATCCCCAACAACCTCCATCTCAACCTGACAAGCCCAACAAACTTTCATAACTAATTTTTTATCTTCTTCAAAATGTATAGTCCTTTTGCAGGATGGGCACTTCCATTCTTTCCACCCCTTCATCTCTTCTCCTCCCTCTTGTGTACCGCGTGTATCTCTTGAAAATATATTAGAATTGTGCCAAGCACTTCATCGTCAAACTCAACATTCTCTTGATTGATCTTAACCGATTTACCATTTCTAAAATCCCTATTTAAATTATCCAGAATCAAATGAACAGCCTCGTCATTATCTTTATAGAATTGTAACTTGTCCCGTATCATCTCTTCGTCTCGTATCGTCATTGTAAGTATACCAGCAACTTATCCTTTATATACTTGTTGTGACATTTTCAAAGGGTAACATCCTAGAGACAAGTTCCGAGAACCCCTCCGTTATATCTTATGCAACCTGTGACATTCATATTCCCACCAATCCAGAAATTAGAATCTCTATCCAACCACATATACTGTGCACCAGTTGTGTAATTTCTAACGCCCCAGATAATTGTTCCAGGAGTAAATGTTCCACTTCCACTTCCGCTATCTCTCATTAAGAATGTAACCGAATCGGAAACAACTGATCCAAGCGTATCATTACAATAAGCATAAAGTGTCCAAGTTCCAGCAAAGTTATTCAATGCGATGGTTTCAGTGTAAGTTGTATTGACCCCTTTCCAAGTATACCATTGTTGGCTGACCCCCTGTGTGTCCGTACAAGTTTGAGTGTGATTGAATACTAAATCTTGGTCGGCTGTTGTTGGATTAACTATTGTAATAACTGGGGGCAGATCCACAGTGAACGTTACGCTATCACTTCCAACCATTGCATTACTATCATTTATATAAATTGTCCAAGTGTTTGAACCTTCGACCGAAGTTATCCCTGTTATGTTTTGGAAACAATTAACTGAAGAGTTTGTTGTCCCGTCTCCCCACCAGCAATTATTTATTGTAGTTGTGTTTGTATAAGAATAATTCAATTCAGTCACTTGACTTGTATAAGTTGTGGCTGTTGGATAAATTATTGTTGCTGTTGTATCATCATCTACATAATCACTTTCCTCTACACTATAATTAAGCACATAAGCACTAACATCTGTATCGTTAGTTGCGAAGACATCTTTGAACTGGAAGAAGTTACCTGCCGTTGAATTTAGGTTTGTTACTGGGACTCCATCTTCAACCTTTTGTTCTTCTGTCCAATCCCCCCATTCAATATGATAACTTCCAAGTTCGTAAAGGTTTTGGATTTCGTCGGCGGAGAGGGAACGGTTGTAGATACGGACTTCATCTATTGAGCCGTTCATATTATGAACATCATTTCTTGGATTCTTACCAATTATCCAAGGGCTTGTGCTTACTGCCGTCCCTGCGTTTGTGGTTTCTGAACCATCATCTCTTATTCCATCCACATAAACATAAAAATTACTTCCAGCTCTTGTTCCAACAATGTGATGCCATTTTCCATCGGCTATGTCCAAAGTTCCATCCCTAACTCCAAAACTAGCTCCAACGTCTGCCTGGAATATAACTATATTTCCTCCAGCAGAATCATCTTTTATTAACGTCCAACCAGAAGCATCTCCACCAACCTCTCTATTTGCAACAAAAGTATTAATACCGTTAGAAGATGTCTTAACCCAGGTAGAGATAGTAATATTTCCGTCGGTTTTTCCTAAATTTGCATTTGTTGTATTAATATATGCAGTATCATCAAAATAACCACCCTCACCTACTGTTCCATTACCTTCATTAAATACGACACCAGTTACAGTCCCATTATCAACTCCCAACTCATCATTAGCATTCCCATTTAATCCCCACAACCCAACCAACCCAGCATCACTAACATTATAACTCGTCGCCACCCTCGTCTCAAGCGTAACATTCGCATTAGCGTGTTGGGATAACCCCGCTTTGTAAAGTTCAGTTATTTCTGAGGATGATAATGATTTGTTGTAAATACGGACTTCGTCTATTGAACCATTAACAAAATATGCAACCGTAGCTCTTTCCATAGCACCAATAGAAATAGTATCAAAAGTAGAAGTACCTATATCTCCTGTTGCGTCTGTATTTTCTTCAACACCATTAACATATAAATAATAATTAGTAGAACCATCATAAGTAGCAACAATATTATACCATTCGCCTGTTGTTTTATCTTCATTAGTATAAAGTACTTTTGAAGCACCAGCATCATTTCTTAAATATATTCTAAAATTATTGTTATTATAAGTCCCCACACCTACAATAGGGTTTCCGTTAGTAGTTGATGCCTGAACATAATATCGACCATAATTCGCAAAAGAATCAACATTCATCCAACCTGAGATAGTAAAAGGTTCATTAGGATTTATATAAGAACCACCATTTAAATCTACATAATCACTCACCCCATCAAACCTCATCGCCCCTGAACTGAGGCCAGTCGCATTAACAATATCTCCGTTTGCTGTTCCATCATTTCCACCAACACTATCTAAGAAGTTTTCATCCAAAGCCCAATATGAAACTAAATTTGGGTCTGTTAAATTAACTTCATAACCTCCTGTTGAATCTGCGATTGAGAAAGTCGTATTCCAATAAGTACTCGTTGAGTTATAGAAAACCAAAGAAGTATAATTACCTGTTGAATAATTATAGGCTGGTGTTGCATTATAAAGACTGCTATTAAATGGAAGTCTTACTCCATGTATACTTGCTTCTGTCTGATTATAATATCCGCTTGTGGAAGTGGTGATAGTTTGTGTTAATGATGGGTCTAAGTCAGTAAAAATTCCATAGTAATTTATATTATAATACTCCACGCTGTTTAAACAAGTAACATATTCTAACCAATTTTCAGATAGGCAATGTGTCCAACCACCGATGTGTTCATTGTATTGATGTTCTACTATTTCTTTAGAAGTTATATTATTCAAACTACTTTCTTCAAAGTCTAAGTAATTTGTACTTTGGCTTTCTGTCTCACTTCCAAATTGATTATCCCAAAAAGTATTTGATTCTATTAATTTATTCTGTCTGAATGTTATTTTTCCGTCACAGGTAAAATTTTCAACATTGGCACTAAACTTTACTCCTTCAGTTATTGGTTCGTTTGATATCCAAGATATGTCTGGTGTTTCTAGTTTTACATCATTACATAAAACTTCTATTTGAAAAGGTTCAATATCTAATTGGTCAGTATCATAAACATAAAAAGTATTGTTAATCCATTCGTAAATGATAGAATTATCTCCGAATTTAATCTTCTTTTCAGTATTAAAGTTTCTACAAAAGCCATAGTAATCTTTATCTAATCCTGAATCAACCTGTTTTACTTTTTTTCGGTTAAGCTGTTCTGTTTCATTTGTTTCTAAATTAGTATAGGTGAAATGTGAGTCTAGGTCATTAAGTTTTGTTGCAGTTTCGCTTAATACACATATTTGTGTTTGTTGTTTATTCTTATCAAATTCAAATCCAAAGAAATCTGATTCTGTATCTTGAGTTACTTGCCAGCCGTTCTGCTGAATGATTGTTGGCGTTGGTAAGGCTGAGATTACTGGAAGTAGTAGTAAAGCGAACAGGAATAAGAATGTTAGTTTCTTCATGCGAACTCCACCCAGAATGATCCATCAGCGTCTATGACCATTCTTGTTGTATTGGTTGGGTTTGTTACTGCCACCGACGAATCAGCTAATATTAAACTGCCACTCATTGTATCACCACTTTTGTTGACATATAAATTATCTGCGTGTGATTGGTTCCAAGAAGAATTATCAGGAACAACGGCAGCCACTTCAGCATCTACATAATCTTTCATTGAAGTATTAGCTAGAACTATCTGATCGTCTGTTTGAGTTGAGTTATAGTAGTTTGCTATATCAAAATCAGTTAAGTTGTAGAAACCAAATGGGTTCGACTTCAAATAATAATCAGCTATATCAAAGTCAGTAATATTGTAAAAGCCATAAGGATTACTTATCCCGTAATATAAAGTATCGGCATAAGTCTTATTCCATTCATCACCATAGTTGATAGGAGCATATAAAGTATTAGCCCAAGTTTCATTCCACGAGGAATTGTCAGGAATAACTGCAGCCACTTCGACATCAACATAGTTCTTCATCGAGGTGTTAGCTAGAACTATTCGTGCATCCGTCTCTGTCGAATTATAATAATGAGATATGTTGAAGTCAGTAATATTATAAAATCCAAACGGATTGCTCTTCAAATAATAATTATCCAAAGAAGAATTTAAAGCTAACTCCGATAAGTTGATCCCGTTAAATAAGCTCCCATTAATAGTTCCAGTCGTTGAGAAGTTACCCGTCATATTATCTCCATCTATATTTACATATAAATCATTCCCTCGTGTTTCATTCCAAGATTTGTTATCATATAAGTTAGTAGAACCCTCGGTTAAATCGTCAGTTGTCTTAGCCCCAAAGATTGAATCCCACCACGAAGTCAACCAAGAAATATCTATTGTCCATATATCACTAGCGTTATTAAATTGAGTATCATTTAACAATCCCGTGAATGTCCCGTTGGTTCCATTGATCCCATCAACACCGTCAGCCCCTGCCGCCCCATCACTTCCATCTGAACCGTCCGTACCATTTGTTCCGTCGGTTCCGTTTGTTCCGTTAATGCCAGCTGTTCCGTTACCAACAATGGCTGTTATTTCTTCTTCTAAATAATTGTATTTCCAAGTCTCGGCACTAGATATTGCTGTGAAATTTATAATAAGTAGCAGAAAAGAAATAGCGTATATATATTTTTTATATCCCATTATTGTGTTAGATTAGCAAAGTTTAAATTACTTTCTATTCTGGCAGTTTATTTTCTTTTCATTCTTGATCCTATCGTCTAATTCTTTTGCAAACTTTAGCTTCTTAACGATACCCATCCCCTTGGTTTCTTTAACGATGTATGCTTTAAGTTCTGAGGCTGTCCACTCCCCAATTGGTTTTTCTTTCGGTGGATACTTGCCCTTTCTTTTCTTCATATCTTTTAGAATTAACCTAACCTCCTCGGCATCTTTAAGTTCACTCATCTTCTTCTTCTGGCAGCCCTTGCTCTTTTTAAATTTCTTAACATAACTTTTCGTTGTGCTGGGTTCATCTTTCTTCTCATCGGTTTTCTTCTTCGGACATTTCTCATTACTGGTTTTCTCTTAACTATCTTCCCTCGCTTAGTTGGTTTTCTCCTAACGACCTTACGCATCTTCGCCTTCATTCGCGTACTTTTAAGTTGTTTTTTCTCCCCGATTGTGTCTTGGAAATATTTCCTCTTTTCAACATATCCATTAAGAAGTCGCTTTTTCTTCCCCTGTCTTATTTTAAATGGTCTTAACTTACGAGCCACCTTTGTGTAATAACCGCTTATTCTCTTAGGCGGTCTAACTGTATTCCTCGATTTACCCAACGGAACAAACCATGCTGTCTTAGTCAAGTTGTTATCAATGGAATATGCCAAGTAGTCTCTTGCGTCTTTCATGGTTAGTGGACTCGGAAACAACCGCACTACCTTTCCCCGTCTCCTTGTTGTGACAAAATACGTCATCTGTCCCTTAGATAGCTTCTTTTCCGTAAATCCATTAGGAATTTTTATAGGTATCCTTATCTTCTTCTTTTTCTGGATGGTCTTTGTCTTGGATAAAGACCTAACTTTTTGAGCACTTCTCACGGACTGCGTAACCGCACTAGATAATCCAATCTTTGGACCGATGGCTTGTAATACTTTCGTGTCTTGCTTCGATCCACTTATTGCTCCAGATAGTTGCCTGGATTTCGACTTTGGCCCGAATGACTGTCCTGACTTTAATGCTCCGCCAAACGCAACCGTTGACAATGAAAATACTGCATATCTAAATAGCGGCTTCAAGCTTATCCTGGTCTTTGTCACCGATGTGATTTTGTATACTTGCTTAACTGCTTGTCTTGATTGTGCCACCTGTCTTGTCTTACTCGCTGCGACTTGCTTAACTTCTTGCAATAGGACCTGTCCGCCACTTTTAACTTCTACATATCTACCCTTCGGAACATCTGGTTTGAATTTCTTAATTACCCTGGACTTTCCACCGCCAACTCTAGTAATTCTAACCGAAGGTTGCGTTGACTTTGCATTCAAGTCACCTATCATCTTTTTAGCAGCATCCCGAAACTTATTTATTTCTTTAACATTACCGTTCTTGATTGCACGTGTCATCCTCTTCTTCATAATATTTCTTAGTTGCCTGTATTGTAACGTGGTTATATCTATCTTCCTCCTTTTGCCCATCTCATTGAACAAATCATCTATGAATTTCTTCATATTACCGACACTCTTTGCCCTGTTTAACTGTGCAATGGTAACCGTTCTTGGCTTCATTGCCTTATCCATCTGGAACCTGATTGTTTTCTTAAACGCCTTTATCTTTACTCTTCTTGCTTTGTTTATAGAAATCCTCTTTTTTATTCTCTTCGGACTAGCCCGTCTCTTAATCTTCCTAGCGGTCCTACCAATCTTTCTTGATACCTTACCGACCTTCTTCATCACACCAGATAGTCTTCTCGGCACGGGTATATTTCTTACTCTCGATTTAAGCCTTCCAAACATTCTCTTGGCGGTCTCTATCTTTCCCAACTTTCTAAACCTAATCTGAAAGGGTTTGTTAAGTCTGCCAGCATTCTTCAAATCTTTAAATGCTTGCATACTTTCTAATTGTTTCTTCATGTGTCTTTGAACCGCTCTAATAAAATCATCTTCCTGTCCATGACTAATCTTTCCACCAGCCTTCTTAAACTTATTAATAAATTGCCTGGCCTTTAATTTAGATACTCCATTGGTTAGATCGTACAGTAAATCAATTGCTTTTACATATTCATCATCACCAATGTTTACTTTTCTTCCTTTTTTTCTAGCTGCTTTCCTTATTTTCCTAGCATTCCGAAGCTGATTAGAGAACTCTCTATTGCTTTTAAATTTAGCAACCTTCCCTTTAACAGATGCTTTTATATTTCTGCCCCTTCCTCTAACTTTCTTCTTAACCTTCCTTGCAACCTTGCCAGTTTTCTTGGACACCTTCCGAACTTTTTTTATTATATTAGATAATTTCTTTGGTATCGGTATCTTCTTTACCCTTGCCCCCAACCTTTCAAACATTCTTTTAGCTGACGTCAATCTACCGATTTTTTTGAGTTTTATTTGCGATGGTCTATTTAATCTTGCAGCATTCTTCAAATCTTTAAATGCTTGCATACTTTCTAATTGTTTCTTCATGTGTCTTTGAACCGCTCTAATAAAATCATCTTCCTGGCTACGTCCAATCTTAGCACCGCCCTTTCTTGCTCTATTCATGAACTGCCTAGCCTTGAGCCTTGCTATGCTGTCAGTGGAATCATACATTAAATCAATTGCTTTTACATATTCATCATCACCAATGTTTAATGTTCTCCCTTTCTTCCTCGCTAATTTTCTTAATTTCTTTGCCATTTTAAGTTGAGCATTCAATTCCCCCTTTGTCTTGAACTTAGCAACCTTGCCCTTAACAGTAACTTTAACCTTGGTCACTGCTCTTTTTACAGATTTTGGGACTGCTTTCTTTGCGGACCTGCCAATGAACCTAGATACCCTAGTGCTTTTGACTAACTTCGGAGCCAATTTTCCTAAAACTCTCAAAGGTATCCCAGCTGCTTTCCCAGCCAAACCGAATAATGCCGCAAGGATTATCCACTCAGCGGCTACTGTAACTGCACCTATTCCACTGCCAGTTGCTCTTCGCCAGTCTTCTTTTATGCCATCCAATGCAGCAGTGGGTAATGATTTTAATGTTTCCCAGGGGTCCGCTCTTAATGCTTGAACTAATACTGGCACACCATACCCAATATTAATAAGAGAGATAGCTACAGACTTACCTACAATTTCCCCAGCTAATTCAAAGTTTCTCTTGGCTTGTTTTTTAAGTCTTGCCCATTCTGCCCTTTCTGCTGATGTAAGGTTTCTTTTTTTCTGTAATTGTGCCAATCTGTCTAAGTCTCCCCTTGCGGCCGCAGCTTGTAGTCTTGTGGTTGATGCAGCTATTTGTTTTGTCCACTGCCTCTTTAATGCAAGTGTTTCTTTAGAAACATTGGCTTTAATAACGGAGATTGGAATTACAACTTTAGATTTCAATAATTGTTTGATGTCTGCCTCACCTCTTTTGTCAACACCAGTTAGAACTACCCTTGCTTTCTGTGATGTGCCACCAATGGAAACAAGTCTACCATCTTGGAATACATACCTTTGTCCTCCCAGTTCTTTACCAATAACAATTTTCCCAGAAGAACTAATTTTTACCTTCCTTCCATTCGGTAAAGATACCAATAATCTCTCTGGCTCACCAGGTATTGTCTTAACTCCTGGTATTTTGTTAACATCCCCAGTTGTTAGTATGCCAGTTTGTCTAGCAGAACCACCACTTCTTGGTACTGCGAACGTTTCATATCTAACTAACCCAGTCGTTTGGTTTGTAATCCTCTGAACCATGTTTCCTTTTTTATCTTTCCATCTGTCTACCTTCAGGGGTTCTTTGGTTTCAAAATCTCGAGATTGAGTTGTTTGTTGGTTTCCACCTGCTCGTATAATGTTTGACCTAAAGTTTAATATTCTGCTTAATTCTTTTCTACCAGCCCTCTCATTTAAGAATTGTTGGGCCAATAATGTTTTTTCTTTGATTGTCTTAACCGCTGCAATCTTTGCTTCAGCTTCCAGTTTTAACTTTTTGTCTTCAGCCGCTTTTCTAGCTGCTTCTTTCTTCGCTGCCTCTACCTTTAACGCCGCAGCTTTGACCGCATTTGCCGCCGAGGATGAACCACCGCCACCTCCACCACTTGACCTTCTCCTTCTGAACGGGTCTGGCGTCGTGTCTCTCTCGGAAAATCCTTGCCCACCACGAAAAACTGCATTGCCAAATCTAACTCCATTAGCCATTATCTACAACCACCGAAGTATTTCATTTTTAATTTGATTGCTTCTAGCGTCACCCCATTATCCAAGTCCTGTTGGATGCCCATTATATTTACATCACTTTTGAATTGTTTAACGGCATCATTATCCTCTTGGTATATACAATAATAACCAGAAACAGAACCAACCAACAACAAACAAATAAAAAACACCCCGAGTAAACTAAAACCAATTTTTTTATTCATAACCCTTACAAGAAATACTACTATTTAAACATTTCCCATATCAAAATATCGGCAAATATCTCAATACAAGATAGATTATAATGGAGAATATTATTACGAAGGTTAAAACATTAATAATTACCTTCTTGAGTACATCAAGGAAGAAGTTCGCCATCACCAGTATCCGTAAAATTAATTAAAATATCTTTACCACTCATTAATGCTTTGTAATTATCAATAGCACGTTTGTCACAGATACATTCATAAGTATCATCTGTATATCCACAATTATCTCTTATCTGTTCTTTAATATCTCTGTCCTGCATCATGAACATGATGACTCCAAACAACAATCCTATCACAATAAATCCTTGTATAAATATCCATAACCGCTGATGTTTTTGAAAAAATTTATAACGATCGCTTTTCATTATCTTCTCGTCAAGTTCCTTCCATCCCATAAGTACACCAACATCACAAAGTTTATAAACTTTGCTAATATATATATATTTACTGACTAATTGTGGACTTAGTTAGTTGGTTGTAAGTAGTAAGGCTCTTTAACTCTCGAGGGTAAAAGAGTATATAATCCATGGCAACAGGATTTTATCCGACCGCATAACCGCAACAAAAAACTTACATGAAGTCCCCTGCCTTCGGGTGGGGGCATTATAATTACAATGGGATTTAAGAACTGGAAGACAAAAACAATACATATTGATTCCGACGCAAGACTATTTCACCATTACTCAATCTCACAAAATAAGTTATGTATTGGGTTGAGAAATAGAATAAGGGCAAAGAAAGACTCGACTGTATTAATCACGGCCCCAACTGGATTCGGGAAATCTACCCTCGTTGGTAAGTTGTGTTTCAACTTCTTCTCTGAATTAGATAACTTAATGGTAGAGGGCGATAAGATGTATGACGACGATGATTTCGTCGTTGACCCAGAAGACTATGCCGCTAAGATGATTACATATAAGGGTCGTGTAATTTTTTGGGATGAGAGTAGGGATGGTTTGTCGTCGAAGAATTGGAACAGCAAGATAAATAAAACAATAATTTCCAGGAAGAATAAGAATAGAAAGAGGGGAATAGTTTCCTTCATCCTCTTGCCGTATGAGGAGGAGGTAGATAAGTCTTTTCTAAAGCATGTAACAATGTGGATATATATTAAGAAGCGTGGAGTGGGTGAGGTATATGTTGCCAACAATTCTAGGAAGGGTGGCCAAGCTCTAAGTGTTGATCGGATTGTTGAGAGAGAGGAGAAGTATTACAAGGAGAACCCAGGCAAGAGAGTAGTCCGCCCAACAATCCATCCAGAGTATATTGGTAATATTTACTTTGGTGCGTTTAGCAAAGCTGAGGATAAGAGGTATAATGATTTAGTTGAGAAACACCATGCATCTGGTAAGCTCACCGACGAGGAAGAAGAAAAGATTAACCCAATAGTAGATGAGAAAGAACTAGAGAAGGAGATCCCATTAGCATTAAACATGGTTGAGTCTGGTGAGATAAAGAGCAAGAGGGATCTATGGGATAAGTTAAAAGAGATAACCAAGTTTGATGACGCATTGTTAATCAGACATATCAATAGACACCTCAAGATAAGGGGATTCAAGAACTTCAATTCTTTTGTAATTTAACTGCGGGACCATGCCACGCTGGATTGTGCGAACCATTTAGGGTACAGCCTGTGGATTGTGCGAACTTTTTTAACTGCGGGACCATGCACACTCATTCTATTGCCATCTATTCTAGTACAATCATTCCGTTCTTACATTGCCAAACGAACCTTTTGTGCACTAAGGTGGAGCTTAGTGCAAAGCAAATAACTTTTTTAACTGCGGGACCATTAAAGTATATATTAATGGCCATAGACATTGACCCTTTTCATACACCCCTTAATTAGTTCCTAATAATATTAATTATTAGGAGAAACATTTAAATAGATTGATTGGGTGGTTTTTAGGTGGTAATTAACCAAGAAAAGTACGCTCAATTCATAGAACTCACCCCAGAACTGCTCAGCAAGTGCAAGGAATACCTAAGCAGAAGGGGCTTGTCAGAGAAAACCAACCAGTTGTACTTGACTGTATTAGAAGACATCTTCAAGAAGGATAGATTAACACAGACCTTATATAATGATATGTTCTACAAGGGCAGCAGATATAAAGCAGTGTTGAACCTTATTAAGAATACCTGTTATCACTTTGACATACCCATATTCAACTATAAGGCCATCGTAAAGAAGCAGATCAAAAGGAGAAGCCCACAGATATGGAGTGAGAATGATATATTAAGGATGGCTGATACAGTTGAGGAGTATGGTTTGTTGATTGAGTCTGCCTATTATATAGGCGCTGGACTTAGGTTCTCATCGGCCATCTTTCTCAAGTGGGAACATTTCAGATGGGATGAATGGATCATGGATAAAGATAAGGGTGGTAAGTGTCTAGTTTATGGGAAGGGTAGAAAAGAGAAGTTCTTAGATGTTCACCCAATACTTATGAATAAACTCTACGCACTGGCAAATAGAAGGGGTAAGGTCTTCTTGGGTATTCCTTACAGAAACTCATCAGAAGATACTCATATCTTCATAGATAACCAGGAACTCTTGCAAATCCAAGATAAATTGAAAAAGGATGAATTTAATGAGATGTTGGATATATCAGACAATTATCTAATGAAAAGAGACCCACAGGAGCTTTCTAAGAACATATTAATAGCTAAGATGCATGATAGAGTGGCCTATAAATTGAAGAAATTGAAAACCTCATTTAATGACAGAAATATTAAGTTTCATTCCATAAGAAGTAGCAGGGCCACGAACCTATTGAAGAATGGATTTAGTTTATTAGAAATTAGCAAAATGTTAATGCACGAAGATATTAAAACAACACAGATTTATTTATCAATTGAAGACAGTGAGATAACAAAGAAATTTAATGAGAAATTATGAATCAACAATCCTTCGTAAACACTCTTCTTCAATTTGTTTATCTTCTAGTGCCTCGTCTTGAACAACACCGCTAGAAACAATTTTATTATTAATTAATATAATGTAAATCTCCCTGTAAGATATTCTTAACTCTCCACGCATATCAAAAAAATGTGGAGATAATCTCAGGACTGTCTCTCCGTCCTTGTCCTGCTTCTCCCATACGAAATCATCGTCAAACTTCTTTGTTTTATTGGCTGTGATTATTTTTTGTTCACACTCCTCAAGAAATTGCAATATGGCGTTAAGTTCATTAAAGTCATTATCATCATCTTCAAATAGATTTTTTAATTTGTCTTCATCTGTTTTATTTCTCTTCTTCCATGAGTTCTTACTATTCACATAAACTATTCCTATAACATCCCCAATGATTGTTTGTTGTGAAGATATTGCTAGATTAAGTCCCTTAAACATTTGAGACACTCTTTCGTTTGGAGTCTTTGGTGCCTTCTCCGCTTCTTCTGGTGTTCCGTCAGTGGCCAGAGACATTGCGAGGCTGTGTCTTAAGATATTTCTTAATGTCACTTGTTCAGACAGTTGTTTATCTGGATTGTATATGTTAACATCCCCAGTATTATCCATTATCTAAAAGACCTCCCTACATCTCTATAATCATCCCCAACGCTCTGTAGACTCTCTTGGGAGTGTACTGCGTCATGAGTTCTCTTATTCTCCATACCAGCAACGGCCATTAAATAATTAGCTTCAATTCTAGTAATTAATTCAACGAATATTTTAACTGCTTGTTCTTTCATCTCCCCTTGATTTTTAGAGTCCCCAAACCTTCCAAACCTATATTCCATAATTCTTTTAAACAAAAATTCAACTTCATTATAGACCGCTAAGAACCTCAACCCAAATGTCTCTTTGCTATAAAATGTTAATTTAATGTCTGTTGCCAAGTGAGATTGTGCCGTTCTTAATATGTCTTCACTTTCCTCGTCGGTAAAACAATGCCTGTCTTTTCTTTTTACTTCCCATTCCTGTTTCTCTTTATTAAAAACATCCTTATACCCCCGAATATTTCTCTCCAAATCTTTATATTTATTTTCTAAGATAAAATGATGGAAACTCTCTGGTTTTTGGGCAACTTGGATGTTTACATCATCATCGTATCCATTATACCCATTATCTTCTTCAACATCATTATAATCATCAGTATCCTCTTCTAAATTATCGGGGTTTTCTCCAAGGAGTTCTTGTGGTCTTTCTCTAATCTTCCCGCTTTGAACCCACCGTTGCTTGTTAACTTGCTCATTGGCAAAATTATCTATTTTTCTCCCAGTATTAACTCCAACCCTCTTCCCGACTTGACCTGCCTGTTTAAATCTATCAAAATATTTTCCCATGTTAATTCCTCTCCCTTATCTCAGCAATAAAAGATTTTTGATCAATGTCTTTATCCATTTTTATAACAAGACCATTTTTATATTCCTCTAAAAGTTTAAGTGACTTCTTTCTGTCTTTCTTCCTAACCTCATTAAGTCCCTCTATCCCTTCTCCGCCAGACTTTTGTTTCCTACGAAAGAGTTTCATTTTTAACACTCCTGATAATCCCCTGGATGTTATTCGTTCCTTTCAGTTCTTTCAGTTCCTCTACTAGAATTAATTGAACATTAACTACCCCCTCGACTGTTTCCAAAACCCCGTTAAGCTGCCTGTATGTTTCAGCTTCAGCGGCCGCCTTGTTCGCATCCATTGCATGATTATCCGCTGCATTATCGATCCACTTAATACCCAGAACCATGACAGCTATTATTAATAACCCAAACATTGCAGCCTTTGCGATCTGTCCCCACTCGACCCTCTTATTCGTTTTATGAACCTCTTGATAATTTTTCTTAAAGTCTCCCAGTGCAATATCTATTTCCGAGTGTTTTGCAGATACATTTACGCTGTGGGTATCTGGACAAAAATGTTCTCCCTTGTTGGTATAGATACGACCATTAGTATCAATAATTACTGCATATTCATTCATTCCAGTATAAGAATCTAACTCTGAAATTAAATAAGAACCCTGTAATGGAGTTTCTAATTCAAAAACTTCCCCCGTCTTAATCAATGGGAATCTTCTCATTCTAATAATTGTTGCCGCTGTTAATAAATTTCCATTTAAAACCTTTCTAACTATTAATTTATGTGTCCATTGTTTCTTCTTGTCAGCAAATATCTTCCACATCCATGCACCGAAAATTAATACTGCAATTGGAATCAAAATCCACAAAATCCATCCGTAGCTCTGTAAAACTCCGATACCACCTTCTGCGAATGGCTTGAATGTTTCCCCGAAACCCATTATTCTACATCCTCCTTAATTTCTTCTTTCTTATATAAATTCCCACAAGAACCACATCTGTAATCACCTGTTTTAGAACGATATTTTCCCTGCTTAATCCCACACTTTGGACATCTTAATTCATCTCTCATTGATATATATATAATTTAATTAGTATTTAAATGTTCCTAAGAAATTACTCTGTTAAGTTAAAGGGAGCTATCTAAACTAAAAAAATTATTTCTTCTTCTTCGGTTTATTCCAGTATGGAGATTTACATTTTGGACAGATGACTGGAGTTTCTTTCTTGTTTCTTGGTATCCACTCATGCTCACATCTCTCGCATTTGTAACCTCTTACTTTTATTTCTATTTCTGCCATACATTACTTAGGAAACTATACTTTATAAATGTTACCTATTTAGGTTATACTTATAAACGGAAGGTTTATATAGTCTTTATTACTTATATAGGTATAACCTTACAAGGTAATAATAAACACAAAAAGAAAACGAAGGGTGCTCTAACACCCCTCTTTTTGTATCCCAATCGTTAAAATGAAACACAATAAAAATAAGAAAACCGAAGTTAAAAAAGTTTGCTGTCCTAAATGCAACTCTAATAAAACAAAGAAAAGAGGATTTAGACAAACAGAAAACAGGGGTAAAATTCAGAGATACTTTTGTAATGAATGCAAGAAGGCTTTTGTTATTGATGATGGATTTTTTAGAATGAGAAACAACAAACAAAAAATAACAAGTTCTATTGACTTATTCTTTAATGGATTATCTACTAGAAAAGTTCAAGCACATCTTAAGGCGTTCTTCCCTCATAATGCCAGTAATGTTTCTGTTTACAATTGGGTTATTAAATACTCAAGGAAGATAACTAAATTCACAGATGGCTTAAAATTAGAAGTTGGGGCAGAATTACAAATTGACGAACAATCTCATAACAGACTAGGAAATCAAAATTGGCTAATAGATTCTATTGATACCAAAACTCGTTTCGTTGTTGCTTCTACTTTTAAGAAGTCAAGAGGACAAGAAGAACTTAAACAAGTTCTTGTTATGGCTAAACAAAAAACATTAAGCCAGTTTCAAACAATAACCTCTGACGGCTTCACAGCTTACCCACGAGTAATTAAAAAAGTATTTGGATATAACAACAAGTTAAGAAAACATAACGTTTTTCATAACGTTAAGAAAGGTTGTGATAATAACGGGTTTAATGTTTCTATTGAGAGATTTCATAATGATGTAAGAGATAGAACTAAAATAATGAGGGGTTTTCATGGAAGTGTAGAAAGTGCTGATACTATCTTAAAAGGATTTGTTGTTTATTATAATTTCATTAGAAAACATCAAGGTATTAACTGCTCTCCTTTTGAATTAGCAACGGACATAAAATTAAATAATCCTAATAAGTGGCTTGAGTTGATTGAGATGGCAGAAAACTAAGAATTATTAATCTTCAAACTCTAAAACATC